>MDSZ01140159.1_pt1 | contig 19687 bp, 19 predicted proteins | sample 811201 | NCBI WGS metagenome assembly MDSZ01 (sample SAMN05326647, study PRJNA326480) | marine metagenome | isolation source: seawater | place: Indian Ocean: North | collected 2010 | reverse complement strand
TGTTGATGAAAATATGTCTAATAAATTTAAAAAACATGACTTAATTGGAGTTCCTTATCAAATAATCATCGGTTCTAAATCTGAGGGTAATAATTTTGAATTTAAAGAATTAAACTCAAAAAATGAAATATTAAGTCTTGAAAAAATAAAATTAAAACTAAACACTTAATACATTGTTTACCAAAGCAGAGAGACTTATTTCTTTAAGAAACTTAAGACCTAAAAAAAAAGAAGGTTTTCTAAAAATTATTTCAATATTTTCTTTTTTAGGAATAATGCTTGGTGTCGCAATATTAATAATTGTAATGTCAGTCATGAATGGTTTCAAAACTGACTTAACTAAAAAAATATTAGGGTTAAATCCACATATAGTCATTCAACCTAATAGTTTTAAAATTGACGAAAATTTTATTAATAAACTACGTGAAGAATTTGAGGAAATAGCGCTAAGTAAAACTTATTCTGGTGAAGGTATAATTTTAAGTAGTGAAAATGCTAAAGGTGTAATTTTAAAAGGTGTTAATAAAAGTGAAAAAAATACTATTAAATTTTTCAAAGATTACAGTACACCCGAAGCTTTAAAAAATTTTAGTTCAAATAATGTTTTAATTGGATCAGAACTAGCTTTCGACTTAAACTTAAAAGTAGGAGATAAATTGAATTTAATGTCGTCGGCATTTGTTTCAACACCTTTAGGAAATTTACCAAAACAGGAAAACTTTAAAGTAGCTGGATTATTTAATACTGGTTTTTTAGAATTTGATAAGAATATTATTTTTTTAGACATAAAGGATGCATTGTCAATTTTTGAGAAGGATAAGGAAGACCAAAATATAGAGATGTATATAAAAGATCCTTTACAGGCTAATTTTTATAAAAATAAGTTACAGAAAATTAATCGAAATTATTTTATTTACACTTGGTCAGACTTAAATAAATCTCTTTTTAGCGCATTAAAGGTAGAGAGAAACGTAATGTTTATTATATTGTCGCTAATAGTAGTTGTCGCTGCTTTTAATATTATTTCAGGTTTAACTATACTAATAAAAAATAAGACTAAGGAAATTGCTATATTAAAGACTTTAGGCTTAAGTAATAAGTCAATTAAAAAAATATTTTTTCTCACCGGACTTACAATAGGTTTTTTTGCTACAGTCTGTGGTGTCATAGTAGGAATTTTGTTTTCAATCAATATTGAAAAAATAAGAATTTTTTTATCAACCGTATTTAATCTAGAAATCTTTCCGTCAGATATTTATTTTTTAGATAAACTACCAAGTGAAATTAATATCAATTCTATTTTAATAATTTTTATAATTTCATTAGTGATTTCTGCGCTTGCTTCTTATTTACCTGCAATGAGAATTTCTAAAATGAGCACCTTTCGAGCTTTAAGATATGAGTAAAATTTTATTACAAACATCAAATTTAAAAAAAAGTTTTGAACATATTGATGGCTCTATAACTCTCTTTGATAATTTAAATTTAAAAATTAAAGAAGGAGAGCTTGTAGCATTAGTGGGTCCATCAGGATCAGGAAAATCTTCATTATTACATTTATTAGCTCTTTTAGACGATCCGTCAAAAGGTAAAATTTTTATAAACGATAAAGACACAAAAAATTTATCAAATAATCAAAAAGATGAATTAAGAAGAAAAAATGTTTCAATAATTTTTCAAGATAATAATTTATTGACTGATTTTACTGCTTTAGAAAATGTAATGATACCACTGATTATAAAAGGTGAGGAGAAAAAAACAATTTTAGAAAAAGCTGAAAAGATTTTAAAAAATGTTAAAATATTGAATAAATCAAATCATTTTCCTAAAGAACTTTCAGGGGGTGAACAACAAAGAGTTGCTATAGCTAGAGCGTTAATAGCAGAGACTAAAATAATTTTAGCCGATGAGCCTACCGGAAATTTAGATTTTAAAACCTCAAAAGATATATTTTCACTTTTTGTTAAATTAAAAAAACTGAAAAAAACAATAATATTTGCAACTCACAATAGAGAACTTGCCAACAAGGCTGATTACAAGTTGTTTATTTCCAATGGTGATATAAAACGGGTAAATGCTCGACAATGAAAAAAATTTCAATAATTTAAAAATTCATACCCAATATTCAATTTGCGAAGGCGCAATCAAAATTGACGAACTAGCTGAATATTGTAAAAAAAAAAAGATAAAGTCTTTGGGGCTGGCTGATAGCTTTAACTTATGTGGTGCTTTAGAATTTTCAGAAAAACTATCTAAAGTTGGTACACAACCAATCATAGGTACTCAAATAAATTTAAAAGCTCATAATACATTAGGTAAGATTACTTTATACGCTCAATCGGATGAGGGTTATAAAAACCTTACAAAGTTATCTTCTATAAGTTATTTAAATAGTAATGAACTTGAAGAACCTTCGTGTGAAATTAAGGATTTGTTAGAAAATAACAAAGATCTTATTATGTTAACAGGTAACTATAGAGACTTTTTTGGCAAATTATTCGACAGTAATAAACTAAAGATCATAAATGAAACGCTAATTTTACTAAAAAAAAATTTTGATAACAGACTTTATCTAGAGGTGCAAAGACATAATGAACCTGATGAGTCAAACTTTGAAAATTTTTTGTTAAATAATTCAAAGTCTCTTGGTATTCCTTTAATTGCCTCACAGGAGGTTTTTTATCTAGATGAAGAAATGTACGAAGCCCATGATGCTTTAAAATGTATTGGTGAAAAAAATTTTATCGAAGACAAAAATAGATTTAAATATAGCAATCAACACTACTTAAAAAAAAGTGAAGAATTGCAAAAATTATACTCAGATATTCCCGAAGCTTTGGAAAATAACTATAATTTTCATTATAGATTTAATTTTAAGCCAAAGAAATCTAAACCAATTTTACCATCGATAGCTGGAAAAGCCAATAATTCCCCAGAAGATGAACTTTTAAATCAAGCGAAGGAAGGATTAAAAAATAGATTAGATAATTTTATTCTTAAAAAAAATTCTCAAAAGATAAAAAAGGAAACTACTGAAATTTATGAAGATAGATTAAAACATGAAATAAATATTATAAATTCTATGAATTATGCTAGTTATTTTTTGATTGTATCTGATTATATTAAATGGGCAAAAAAAAATTCAATCCCGGTTGGACCTGGAAGGGGATCAGGAGCTGGATCTTTGGTAGCGTATTGTTTAGATATAACAGATCTCGATCCAATAGAATACGATTTGATTTTTGAGAGATTTTTGAATCCAGATAGAATTTCTATGCCTGATTTTGATATAGATTTTTGTGAGGAAAAAAGAGACCGAGTTTTTGAATATCTAAAAAAAAAATATCATGGTGGAGTGGCGCACATAATCACTTTTGGTAAATTTAAAGCAAGAATGGCGCTTCGTGATGTCGGCCGAGTTCTTGGTCTTCCTTATGGACACGTAGATAAACTTTGTAAGATGATTCCATTCGATCCATCTCGACCACTAACTTTACAAGAGTCAATTGATAGAGAACCTAGATTTGAAAAAGAAATAAAAAATAATTCAAAAGTAAAAAAACTTTTAGAACTGTCATTAAAATTGGAAGGATTAAATAGAAACATGGCAACTCATGCTGCCGGAGTGGTAATTGCTGGAGAAAAATTAGCCGAACAGTTTCCACTATATGTTGATCATAACTCAAATTTAATTTTACCATCAACTCAATATGATATGTATTCCTCTGAAAATGCTGGACTAGTTAAATTTGACTTATTAGGTCTTAAAACACTTACAGTTATAGATAAAACTTTAAAAAGACTAAAATCGAAGAATATTCAATTAGACATAAGTAAGATAAATCAAAATGATAATAAGGTGTTTGATCTTTTATCTACTGGTGAGACAACAGGTTTATTTCAATTAGAAAGTGCAGGTATGAGAGATGCTATAAAACAAATGAGACCGAATAAATTTGATGATATAATTGCATTAGTTGCCTTATATCGTCCTGGCCCAATGAGCAACATACCAATTTATAATGATTGTAAAAATGGTTTAAAAAAACCTGATTATATTCATCCAACTTTAGAAAAAATATTAAAACCGACTTATGGAATAATTATATACCAAGAACAAGTAATGCAGATTGCCCAAACTCTAGCAGGGTTTACTGCCGGCGAAGCTGATATTTTAAGAAGAGCGATGGGAAAAAAAAAGAAGGCAGAATTAGATAGACAGAAAGAAAGATTTATAAATGGCGCTGTAACAAAAGGTATAACAAAAGACGTTGCAAATTATGTTTTTACAAAAATTGAACCTTTTGCTCAATACGGTTTTAATAAAAGTCATGCAGCAGCGTATGCACTTATTGCCTATCAAACTGCATATTTAAAAACATACCATAAAGAGGATTTTATTGCCGCAACGATGTCTACAGAACTTACTAATACTTCAAAATTGAGGGAATTTGTTGAAGAATTAAAAAGGCTAGAAGTGGAAATTGTGAGACCTTCAATCAATAAATCTTTTGCAGAGTTTAAAGCTATAGAAAAAAAAATCTTTTATGGGTTAGGAGCAATAAAGAATGTAGGTTTTGAAGCGATATCTAATATTATTGATGAGAGAGAAAAGAATGGAAAATTTAAATCATTATTAGACTTTATTAAAAGAGTAAATTCTAAAGATATAAATAAACTTCAATTAGAAGGCTTAACAAAAGCTGGGGTTTTTGATGAATTTTGCTTAAACCGAAATAAAATTTTTACTTCTATTCCAAATATTATTCAACAAATAAAAAATACTAATGATGATAAACAAAATAATCAAACTAATCTTTTTGAAAATGATGAAAATTCCAGAAATGATTTCGAATTTTTACCGTCTAAACCCTGGAAACAAAAAGAAGTTTTAAGTGAGGAATTTAATTCTTTAGGATTTTATATTTCAAATCACCCTTTAAATGAATATGAGGATATTTTTACCGATTTAAAAATAATTCCCTACCATGAGTTTTATGAAAATAATGAAAATGAAGGCTTAGTTGCTGGAACAATTATGTCTATACAAGAAAAAAAAAGTATCAAAGGTACTCCTTATGCAATTATTAAATTTAGTGATAAAAAAGGCGAATTTGAATTATTTTTATTCTCAGAAATATTAATAAGTAATAGAGAAAAATTAAAAGAAGCTGAATCGTTTGTTCTTACATTACAAAAAGATAAGATTTCATCAGAGGAAACTAAAAGGAGAATTAATGTTAAAAAAATTTCAAGCTTAGATGAGGCAATAAGCAAGCCTTACCCAAGGGTTACTATTGAACTAAATAAAGATTGCAAAATTGCTGAGATAAAGAAAATATTATCAGCAAATGGCGAAACTCAAATCAATCTAATAATTAATCATGATAACAAGAAGGCATACTATTCTCTTCAAAATTACAAAAAATTTGACCTAAATCATCTCAAAATGCTGAAATCTAAGAATTACGTTGAAAAAATATCGTTTTAGAGAGTTGATTTTTAAATCCGTTATTGTATATCAAGTATTAAATACGCACACAGTTATGAGGGTATACCCTACCGGTCTGTGGAAACATAGAAATACTGTGGTGGAATAACCGGAAAAAATATGAACGTACCAAAAGTTGACATTAAACAGTTATTAGAAGCCGGTGTACATCTCGGACACAAAACTTTGAGATGGAATCCAAAAATGAAAAAATTTATTTTTGGAGAAAAGAATTCAATTCACATTATAGATTTAACTCAAACGGTAGACTTTATTAAAAATGCTCTTGTACAAGTCCATAAAATTATTTCGAACGGTGGAAAGCTGTTGGTTGTGTCGACAAAAAAACAAGCATCAGAGCAAGTTAGTGAACTGGCCAAAGAAACAGGTCAATATTTTGTAAACTATAGATGGCTTGGGGGAATGTTAACCAATTGGAACACAATCCAAAATTCAATTAAAAGGCTAAAAAAATTAGAAGATCAATTATCTAAAGAAAACTTAGGTTTTACTAAAAAAGAAATATTAAAGTTTGGAAAAGAAAGAGAAAAATTAAAAAGATCATTAGGAGGGATAGCTGATATGAAAAAAACTCCTGATTTAATTTTTATAATAGATACCAACGTAGAGTCTTTGGCAGTTGCTGAAGCAAAAAAACTTGGAATTCCAATTATAGCAGTCTTAGATACCAACTCAGATCCTACTGGTATCGATTTTCCGATTCCTGGAAATGATGATGCTAGAAGGTCAATAAATTTATATTGTGATCTTTTAAAAAATACTATTAAAGATGCTGAAAAATTTATTAAAGATTCTGGTCAAAAAGAGAAAAAAACAGAAAAAAAAAGTAAAACTGAAGATAAAAAAAAATAATTTTTAAAATACTCTTCCATGCCAAGCAAAGACTTACTTGATAATATAAAAAAACTTAGGGAGATGACAGGTGTAGGATTTAAAGACTGTAAAGTAGCTTTGGATGAAAATGAGGGTAATATAGAAAAATCAGTAGAGTTTTTAAGAAAAAAAGGGATAGCTAAAGCCTCAAAGAAAATGAGCAGGACAGCATCTGAAGGTTTAGTGCTCTTTAAGGAGGAAAATCAACAAATTTCAATTATTGAAATAAATAGTGAAACGGATTTTGTAGCAAAAAACAAGGACTTCATAAATTTCTGCAAAGAGTTATCTGAAATAAATTTTTTAGTTAGAGGAAATTTGGAAAATTTAAATAATAGTAAAATGAAAAATGGGGTTTTAGTTAAAGATAATTTAATTAATTTAATTGCGAAGATCGGTGAAAAAATAATTATTAGAAGATCAAATTTTTTTGATAATAAAAATGGAAAAAACTTTTTCTATGTTCATTCCGCTGTAGAGAAAAATATTGGTAAAATAATTGCAGTAGTGAAACTCGATGGAGTTACAAATGGAAAAAACGATACAATTGGTACGAAAATAGCTATGCATATCGCCGCATCAAATCCATTAGCTATAGAAAAAGATGGTATTGATAAAAAGATAGTAGATAAAGAGCTAGAAATTATTAAAGCAGAAATAACAAATTCAGGAAAACCAGAAGCAATTGCAGAAAAAATTTCTAAAGGAAAAATATCAAAGTTCTTAAACGATAATTCTTTATTAAACCAAATTTGGATAATGGATCCAAAAAAGAAAGTATCTGACATACTTAAAGAAAATTCGTTCGAAAAAGAGTTAAAAGTCTTAGATTTTGTTAAATATAAAGTCGGAGAAGGGGTTTAAATATGAGTAGTGAATTTAACGAAAAAAATTATTCATCAAAAATGGAAAAGACGATTCAATCATTTAAAAAAGATATCTCAACATTGAGAACAGGTAGAGCTAATATTAATATGTTAGATACTGTGAAGGTAGATGTTTACGGACAACAGATGCCAATAAATCAATTAGCTACTGTAAGTGTTCCTGAAGCAAGACTTATATCTATCCAGGTTTGGGATAAGGCTAATACTGCATTAATTGATACTTCAATTCAAAAATCTGAACTAGGTATAAATCCTCAAATAGATGGTCAAATAATTAGGCTAAGAATACCTGATTTAACTGAAGAAAGAAGAAATGAATTAATTAAGGTACTTAAAAATATGGGAGAAAAAAGCAAAGTTTCTATTAGGAACGTTAGAAGAGAAGCAAATGAAGATTTAAAAAAAAAACTAAAAGAAAAGATTATTTCAGAAGATAAAAATAAGAATTTAGAAAAAGAAATTCAAAAGTTAACAGACAAAAATATTGAAAATATTGAAAAAATATTATTAGAAAAAGAAAAAGAGATTAGCCAAATATGAATAGACTCAACCATATTGCCTTTATTATGGATGGCAATGGAAGGTGGGGAAAAAAGCGAAGCAAGGGGAGAAATTATGGTCATTTAAAAGGAGTAGAGACAGTCAAACATGTGGTCAAAAGTTCAATAAAGTTTAAAGTTCCAATAATTACATTTTACGTTTTTTCCTCTGAAAATTGGAAGAGACCAAAAAAAGAAATTTCATTTTTATTCAAAATTATAAAAAATTATTTTATTAAGGAAATAGATAGTGTCATTAATCAAGGAATAAAAGTAAATATCTTTGGTAATATAAATGGCTTATCAAAAGATTTGAGAAAAATTATAAACAAAAGCACTCAACTAACAAAAAAGAATAAAACCATAATCGTAAATTTGGCAATTAATTATGGAGCAAAAAATGAGATTGTCAATGCAGCGAAGCTTACAAAAAAAAATATTAATTTAAAAAATATTGAAAAAAAACTTTATACTAAAAACCTGCCTCATCCAGATATCTTAATTAGAACCGGAGGACACCAGAGATTAAGTAATTTTATGTTGTGGCAGTTAGCATATTCTGAGCTATTTTTTTTAAAAAAATTGTGGCCTGACTTCAATTCTAGAGACTTACACAGTATAATTAAAAAGTTTAAAAAAAGTACAAGAAATTTCGGAGCAATATGATATCAAAAAATTTTAAGATAAGAACTTTTACTTCATTAGCCTTATTATTACTATTATTACTAATGATCAATTTTGATATAGTTTTAGTATTCAGCTTATTGGTCTTAAGTACGTACTCCTTACAAGAATTTTTTTCAATTACACAAAAAATTTTTCAAAAAAAATTATATAATGCAATAGTTAATTTGATGTTTATTATTTATGTTTCAGTTTTTTGTATATTGTTTTTTCTTACAACTATTTTTTCTGAGTTAAAGTTGATTTTATTTGTAATATTAGTTGGTTGTATATTTTCTGACATAGGTGGTTTTATTGCCGGAAAAATATTTAAAGGGCCAAAATTAACAAATATTAGTCCGAATAAAACTATATCGGGGGCAATCGGATCATTATTTTTTACTTGTTCAATAATGTCATTTTTATTTTTTAATTTTACTGGCAAACTTAGTTTAAAAATATTTATAGTAAGTGTTTTTACATCATTATTTTGTCAATTAGGTGATTTATTTTTTTCATATTTGAAACGAAAAGCAAAAATAAAAGATACAGGTAATTTACTTCCAGGTCATGGAGGAGTACTCGATAGACTTGACGGAGTATTTATTGGAGTACCTGCAGGTTATATCTCTTTAATAACATTTTAATTTATGATTACTCTTTCAATATTAGGTTCAACTGGTTCTATTGGCCTAAATGTTTTAAATATAGTAAATAAAAAAAAGAAGTTATTTACTATAAATTTATTATCTGCAAATAAAAATTATAAAATTATTTGTAATCAGATACTTCAATATAATCCAAATTATTTTGTTATTTTTGATAAAAAAACATTTTTAAAAGTAAAAAAAAAATTTAAAAATAAAAAAGTAAAAATTTTAAATAATCTTAATAATTTTAAAATCAGGAAAAAACTTGATACAACTATATCTGCAATTCCTGGTATTGCAGGACTTGAGCCTACACTTTTAATGATAAATTTCAGTAAAAAGATTATTATAGCAAACAAAGAATCAATAGTTTGTGGTTGGAACTTAATTAAAAATAAAGCAAAAATTAATAAGACTAAAATAGTTCCAGTAGACTCAGAACATTTCTCTATATTCAAATTATTAGAAAATCACAAAATTAGTGAAATTAGGACAATTTATATAACAGCATCAGGAGGACCATTTTTAAATATAAAAAAAAAAAAATTTAAAAAGATAAAACCTAAAGACGCAATTATGCATCCAAAATGGAAGATGGGAAAAAAAATTAGTATAGACTCATCTACATTAATGAATAAAATTTTAGAAATTATTGAGGCTCAGAAATTGTTTGGAATTCCTAATGATAAGATCGATATTTTAATACATCCAAATTCACTAGTGCACGCAATTATTGAGCTAAAAAATGGTTTAGTAAAGTTTATTTACCACGAAACATCTATGATTATTCCGTTAGCTAATGCAATATTTGAGAAAAATTTTGATATAAAAAATTTTTATAAAATTAAAACAAAAAAAAATAAAATGAGAATAAAGAACCTAAGTTTTAAGAAAGTTGATCAAAATATATTTCCCATAATAAAGATCAAAAGTAAGGCTAATGAATATCCATCGACATCAATTATTGTAAATGCATCAAATGAAATATTAGTTGATCATTTTCTTCATAAAAAGATACCTTTTTTAGGTATAAGTAAAATCATTATGACCATTCTGAGAGATAGAAATTATAAAAAATATGCTATAAGAAATCCTAAAAATATTAAACAAATTTACGAAATTGATAATTGGGCAAGAAAATTAACTTTAGATAAAATTAGATCTATTTATGAATAAATTTTTAACATTAATCTTTATGATTTTTTTTAATATCTCATATTTAAATGCTGAGATAGTTAATCAAATTGAGATAAACGGTAACAAAAGAGTTAGTGTAGAAACAGTAAAAGTTTATGGAGACATTAAGCCTACAGGGTCTAATTTTACTAAAGCAGATTTAGATAAAATATTAAAAAATCTTTATAATACAAATTTTTTTGAGACTATAAATGTCCAAATTAAAAACAAAAAATTAATAATAAATTTAAAAGAATACCCAGTGGTAAATGAATTAATTATACTAGGAGAACCAAGCAATAAATTTAAAGATCAAATAATTAAGATTATTAGCACAAAAGCAAAAGGTTCATTTATAGAAAATAATATTAATAACGACATAAAAACTGTTAAAGATCTTTATTCATCCTTAGGGTATAATTTTGCAAAAGTTGAAACCAAAATTAGAAAAATTGACGTTGATAACTTAGATTTAATTTTTGATATAAATCGAGGTGAAGTAACTAGAATATCAAAAATTAGTTTTACCGGAGACAAAAAAGTTCGAGATAAAAGGTTGAGAGATGTAATTGCAAGTGAGGAAGATAAATTTTGGAAAATAATTTCAAAAAATACCAAATTTAGTGAAAATTTAATAAATTTAGATAAAAGATTACTATTAAACTATTATAAATCGATAGGTTATTATGATGTAGAAGTAACCTCTACGTCTGCTGAAATACAGGATACTGCGAATATAAATATTATATATACAATAAATGCAGGAACCAGATATACAATCAATAAGATTTCTACTAATGTAGATAAGGTTTTCGATAAAGAAATTTTTTATCCTTTGAATGAAAGTTATAAGGAAGTTACAGGAGGTTATTATTCACCTTTTAAGATTAAGAAAATACTTGATGAGATCGAAGAATTAATCGAAATAAATAATTTACAATTTGTCGAGCATGAGGTTCAAGAAACTATTAAAAATGATCAAATATCTTTAATCTTTAATATTAAAGAAGGTACAAAAATACTTGTGGAAAGGATAAATATTTTAGGTAATACAGTAACTAATGAAAATGTTATTAGAAGTGAATTAGTTTTAGATGAGGGTGATCCTTTCACAGAACTCCGTTTAGATAAATCTGTTGCAAACTTAAAGTCTCGTAAAATATTCAAAAATGTTAAACCTACAGTAAAATCAGGTTCATCAAATGATTTAAAAATCATAGATCTTAGAGTTGAGGAACAGCCTACAGGTGAAATTAGTGCAGGAGCAGGCATTGGTACTAACGGTGGAAGTTTTGCGATGAATATAAAAGAAAATAATTGGTTAGGCGAAGGTAAAAAAATAGGTTTAGAGTTCGAAGTATCAAAGGAGTCATTAAAAGGGGAATTTAGCTACGTAAATCCTAATTATGATTTATTAGGTAATTCTATAAGATATCGCTTGGCAAATATAACAAATGATAAACCAAACCAAGGATATGAAAACAGTTTATTGGTAGCTGGTGTTGGAACGGCGTTTGAACAATATAAAAATATTTATACTAATTTAGGTTTAAGTGCTACCTATGATGACTTGAGAACTGATAGTTCTGCATCTGACTCTTTAAAAAAGCAAAAAGGACAATTTTCAGAAATTTCAGTAGATTATGGTTTAACCTACGATAAAAGAGATAGGTCTTTTATGCCAACAGACGGTTCTATTATAAGATTTAACCAAGCTTTACCACTTTACGCAGATAAACCATTTATTGGAAACACTTTTTCCTCAAGCACTTACCGCTCATTAGGTGAAAATGTAGTTGGAGCTGCAAAAATTTATTTAGACACAATAACAGGCCTTAATGATGAAGACGTGAGAATAAGTAAAAGAAGAAGTTTAAGTACAAATAGATTGAGAGGTTTTGAGCCAGGAAAAATTGGACCAGTTGACGGAACAGATCATGTAGGAGGTAATTATGCTGCTTCACTAAATTTGGAGGCCAGCTTGCCAAATTTGCTTCCAGATTCATCTAATGCAGATATAGGAATTTTTTTAGATTTTGCTAATGTTTGGGGTGTTGATTATGACTCATCTTTAGATGAAAGCAATAAATTGAGATCTTCCACAGGAGTAGCAATGAATTGGCTTTCACCTGTGGGACCATTAAGTTTTGTTTTAGCTACCGATTTATCAAAAGCATCAACAGACCAAACACAAACATTTAATTTTAATCTTGGAACATCTTTTTAATGCTTAAAGTTTTTCAATATATTTTTTTAATTATCTTGTTATCTACAGCAGCACTCAATGCAGATGTTCCCCATTATTTAGACTTTAAATATGTTTTAAATCAAAGTGATGCCGGAAAAAAGGCTCAGGATACTCTTAAAAAAAAACTTGAGAGTGGGTTAAAAAAAATAGCTACTACTGAAAAATCACTTCAAGAAGAGGAAAAAAAAATAATTCAACAAAAAAAATTAATAAAACCAGAGGAATATAAAAAAAAGGTTGAAGCATTAAGGAAGAAAGTTTCTAATTTACAAAAAGAGAGAAATACATTGTTACAATCGGTTTCTAAACAAAGAACAAAAGCCAAAAATACGCTTTTAAAGAATCTCAATCCTATTTTAGAAAATTATATGAAGGAAAAAAATATAAAGATGATCATTGATAAAAAAAATCTTTTACTAGCAGATAAAAGTTTAGATATAACCAAAGAAATTACTAAAATTTTAAATCAAAAATTGAAATCTATCAAATTAGATTAAATTTGATGAAAAGCATAAATTTTTTCGAAAAAAAAGATTTAAAACTGAGTAAAGTATTTCCAAAAATTAAATTCAGCAAAGATACAATAGTTCAAGATATTAAACCACTACATACTGCAAAAACTAACGAACTTACATTTTTTGATAATATTAAATACAAATCTTCTGCAGTACTAACAAAAGCTTCATTTTGTATTACTTTAAAAAATTTAGCTCAATACTTACCCAACAAGACTGAAAAAATTATTGTTAAAAATGTCCTTTTTGAACTTTCACGAGTATTGAAAATGATTTACCCATTTGCAGATATTGATTATCCTGACTTATCTTTAAAAAAACCTGTAATTAAGAAATTTAGATTTGTTAAATTTGGTAACAATGTTTTAATTGGTAAAAATGTAAAAATCGGCAAAAATACTGTAATTGGATCAAATACAATAATTGAAAGAGGTGTTAAAATTGGAGAAAATTGCATTATAGGTTCTGGGGTTGTTGTAAAAAATTCAATAATCGGAGAAAGAGTTGTGCTACAGGATGGATGCAAAATTGGACAAAAGGGTTTTGGCTTTATACCTATCAATAAAAAAAATATAAAATTTCCTCATATTGGAAAAGTTATAATTGGAGATGATGTTGAAATAGCATCTAATTGTACAATTGATAGAGGATCGGTTGATGATACTAAGATAGGCAAAAATACTTACTTAGATAATCAAGTTCATATTGCACATAATGTAAAGATAGGTGAAAATTGTATGATTGCTGGTCAAGTAGGATTTGCTGGTAGCACTAAAATAGGGAATAATGTTTCAATTGGTGGTCAGGCTGGAATATCTGGTCATCTTATAATTGGAAACAATGTTAAAATTGGAGGAGGAAGCGGTGTTGTGAAAGATATCGATGATAACCAAATTGTAATGGGATATCCTGCAGTTCCTTTGAAAGATTTTTTAAAATATCAAAAAAAAAAGTAACATAGATGGAAATAGATAAAAAAAAAAATACAAAGTTTATTGCCACATAGAGAACCAATGTTGTTAATTGATAAGCTTACTAAAATAGTACCTTTAAAATCTGCAACTGCAATAATGAATGTTAAAAAGGACGGTTTCTATGTTCAAGGACACTTTCCTGGCCAACCAGTAATGCCAGGAGTCCTAATTGTGGAGGCTTTTGGTCAGGCCGCAGCAGCATTAACAGCTCATGGAATAGATCCAAAAGAGTATGAGAATAAACTTGTATATTTAATGAGTGTAGATAAAGCCAGATTTAGAAATCCAGTTATACCGGATTGTGAACTTCATTTAGAAATAGAAGCAATAAGATCTCATGGCAGAGTTTGGAAATACAAAGGTACAGCTAAAGTTGAAGGAAAGAGAATGGCAGACGCAGAATGGTCTGCAACAATCGTTGATAGAAAATAATGATACATAATTCTAGCTTTATTGATAAAAATGCTATTGTAGCAAAAAATGTAAAGATAGGACCTTTTTGTTATGTAGGGCCAAACGTTAACTTGCATGAAAATACTGAACTAGTTTCAAATGTACATATTGAAGGACATACTACAATTGGAACAGGGACAAAGATTTTCCCTTTTGCAAGCATTGGAACTCAGCCTCAAGATTTAAAATTCAAAGGTGAAAAAAATAGTCTTACAATAGGTAAAAATAATTTAATAAGAGAGTATGTTACCATAAATCCTGGAACGGAGGGGGGTGGATCAAAAACAATTATCGGAGACAATTGTTTATTTATGATTTCATCTCATATAGCTCATGATTGTAAGATTGGTAATAATGTGATTATTGCAAATAATGTTCCTTTGGGGGGACATGTCACAATTGAGGACTCTGTTATAATAGGAGGTAATTCAGCTGTGCAGCAATTTACTAGAATAGGTAGGCTAGCTATGATAGGCGGTATGACCGGTGTATTAAAAGATGTAATACCATTTGGCTTATCAATTGGTAACAGAAATTTTTTACAAGGATTAAACTTGATTGGTTTGAGAAGGCATAAATATGATAATCAAAAGATTATGGGTTTAGATAAAGCCTATAAGGAAATTTTTTCATCAAAAAATTTTTATGAAAATTTGAGTAAAATCAATGGACAATTTAAAGACAATGAGCTTGTGAGTGAAGTGATTAAGTTTATAGAGAAAGATAAAAAAAGACCAATTTGTTCACCCCAAGATTAGAATAATTATGATAGGCTTAATTTTTGGAGAAACAGAATTTCCAAAATATGTTTTAAAAAAGATTAAAAAAAAACATAAATATTTAATAATAGATTTAACTAAAAAAAAATTTTTTAAAAAAGATAAAAACTCTTTTCCAGTTTCTATAGGTCAATTCGGTAAAATAATTAAGATACTTAAAAAAAATAATTGTAAACAGGTATTATTTGCTGGAAGAGTATCCAAACCAAATCTTAAATCAATTAAATTAGACTTTAAAGGAATTTATTATATGCCAAAAATCATTAAAAGCTCAAGATTGGGTGATGCAGCAATTTTAAAACAAATTATAAAAATTTTAAGAATTGAAAAAATTAAAACTATAAGTTCAAATAAATTTACACCTGAATTAAGCTTACCAAGAGGAAATTACACATTAACTAAGCCTGATTTTCGAGATAAAAAAGATATTAGACTTGGGGTAAAAGCTCTTAAAAAATCTGGAGATTACTCATTTATTCAAGGGGCAATCTGTAGAGATGAAAAAGTTATAGTTTTAGAGGGAAGCGGAGGAACTCAGAAAATGATTAAAAAAGTAAGAAAGATAAATAAATTTCCAAGCGGAGTACTTATTAAATTTCCAAAAAAGAAACAAGATATAAGAGTTGATCTTCCAACTATTGGACTGGAAACTATTAAACAGTGTAAAAATGCAGGTCTTAAAGGAATTGTTTTAAAAAATAGATTAAATATTTTCCTAAATAAAACACAAAGTATTAAATATGCTAATAAAAATAAGATGTTTATTTTAGTAAAATGAAAAAAGTATTAACAATTTTTCTATTATTATTTACAAATGTAAATGCTAATGATTTTAAATTGGAGAAAATAATAGGAGGATTTGAGAGACCCTGGAGTTTGTCTTTTATCGATGATCAAAATTTACTAATTACCGAAAAACCTGGAAATATCAAATATGTAAATTTAAAAGATAAAAAAATAGAAGATATAATTCATAACCTTAAAGTTTTAGAAGATGGACAAGGTGGATTACTCGATATCCTTTACAAAGATAATGTAATTTTTGTTTCTTACTCAGAAGATAGATTAAATGGAATGTCAAGTACTTCTGTTGCTAAAGCAAATTTTGAAGTTAAAAAACTTGAATTTAAAAATATATTTCGTGCAGAACCTCCAATTAATTCCGGATATCATTTTGGTTCTAGATTAGTTATTAAAAATCAGCATCTATACATATCAGCTGGTGAAAGGGGTCAAGGAATGATTGCTCAGGATTTTACTCAACATCCCGGAAGCATTATAAGGATTAATTTAGATGGAACAATACCAAAAGATAATCCAAAATTTATTGATAAGAAAAATTGGCTTCCTGAAATTTACCAAATTGGAGTAAGAAACCCTCAAGGAATGTATCTTTCACCTTTTGATAATATAATTTATTTAACTAATCATGGCGCAAGAGGAGGCGACTGGTTCGGATCAGTAAATTTTGGAGAAAACTACGGATGGAAAATTCTTGGTTGGGGAGGCACAAATTATTCTGGAAGTAAAATTGGGCCAAAATGGCAACCTGGATTTACAAAGGCAATAAAATATTGGGTACCTTCAATTGCAGTAAGTGCTATGACAATTTACAAAGGTGAAACATTTAAAGAGTGGAATGGTGACGCTTTAATTACATCTTTAAAAGATCAATCCTTAAGAAAAATAAAATTTAATAAAAATAAATTTTTAAATGAACAGATAATATTCAAAGAAAAAATAGGAAGAATAAGGGATATCAAAATACATAATAGTGGAGATCTTTATTTGTTATCCGATAAGGGAGAACTATGGAGGATGTTTAAATGAAAAAAATATTTATAGTTACAGGCGAACCCTCTGGAGACTTATTAGCATCAAAAGTTATTCAACAATTAAAAAAACAAAATTCTGAAATTGAATACTTAAGCGTGGGTGGTGAAAATTTGAAAGCTTTAGGAATAAAATCAATTTATGATCTAAAAGAAATAACATTCATAGGATTTACAAATGTAATTTTGAATATATTCAAAATTAATAAAAAAATTAATAAAACTGTAAAAGCTATTTTGGATTTTAATCCAGATATTTTATTTACCGTCGATAGTCCAGATTTTACTTTAAGAGTTGCTGAACGCGTCAAAAAACAAAATAAAAATATTAAAACCATACATTATGTTGCACCACAAGTTTGGGTATGGAGAGAGGGAAGGGTAAAAAAAATAAAAAAATTTATTGATCATATGTTGTTATTATTCAATTTTGAAAAAATTTATTTTGATAAAGAAAATATGAGTAACGAATTTGTTGGTCATCCTTTATTAGATGAAACATCCGGTGGTAAAATTGATATAAATCAAATATTTGAAAAAAATAAAGCATTAATATCGATTTTTCCCGGAAGCAGAAAATCAGAGATCGATATTTTAATGCCAATTCTTTTAGACTTTATTAAACTTATGAATAGCAATTATCAGGATTTTATTTTTATATTCCATGCAACAAAACATCATGATGCATTGATAAAATCTTATATAAAATCAAAAGGTATTGATAATTGTGAAATTATAAGTGACGATAAAATTAAATCTCATACTTTAAAGAAGTCTATTTTTGCTATTGCTAAATCTGGAACAGTTTCATTAGAAATTTGTAAATCAAAAGTCCCATCTATTATTGTTTATAAAATGAACTTTATAAACTATCTGATTGTAAGATCTTTAGTCAAAGTTAGGTTTGCAAATATTATAAACATTGCAGCAAAAAAAGAGATAATACCAGAATTGCTACAAGCAAAATGTAATTCAATTAATTTGTTTAAAAATGTAAGTACCTTTATTGATGATCCACGTAAAATAAAAGAACAAGTTGAAAAAACTCAGATAATATTAGACGAATTTAAAACACCTTTTTCTTCAGCTGATTTAGCAAGTAAAGCGATAATAAAATACTTATAAATTTTTTAAAAAACTTTTATTAAATTTATTTTGGTGCAAACCTTCTTTCATTATTTTAAAATAATATCCTGATGGTTTTTTTGTAGGGGATTTTTCTTTCATATAATAAAACATTATTTTTTTTTTATTAATATAAAAATATTTTTTAATATATAAATTTGGATAATCTTCATATTTATCCAGTTTTTTTTCAATTTGTTTGTCAATTATATAAATAACCCCTTGTACTTTTGATTTTACTTTTTTTTGAATATCAGGAACTCTATATTTACTTCTAAAAACAATTTCATAACCTTTTAAAAAAAATTTTTTGAAAAATTTTGCATTTTTATATTTTTTAAAAAAAAGCTTCCTGTTTAAATTTGTTCCATATGCAAAATAATAAATAGTCACTTTTTTTTATTTTTTAATTTTAATATTTTATTTTTAAGATATATTAATTGTGAAAACAATTCTTATTATATTATATGATCGTTTACACTCATCAAGATTGCCTATTAAAATTCAATGGAAAGCATCATCCTGAAAGAAAGGAAAGAGTAGAAAGCATTATAAACTCGATTAAATCATCTGAACTGAATGTAATTTTTAAAGATGCCCCACTAGCTGATTTAGAAACAATTTCTTTAGTTCATCCGAAAAAACATATCGAACAAATTTTTGAAAATATACCAAGACAAGGAATTATTGGTGTAGAAAAAGAGCCGTACGCAGATACAATGCTTTGTCCTGATAGTAAAAATTCTATTTTAAGATCATGCGGGGCAGGTCTAGCGGCTTGCGATGATCTTATGAAAAATAATGACAAAGTTTTTTGTGCTGTTAGACCACCTGGGCATCATGCAGAAACTATTCGAGCAAATGGTTTTTGTTTCATAAATAATATTGCAGTTGCGGCAAGATATTTACAAAAAAAATATAATATTGGAAAAGTAGCTATCATTGATTTTGACGTACATCATGGAAACGGAACTCAAGAAATCTTTTTTAAAGATAAGTCTGTTGCTTATGGATCCTCTCATGAATTTCCATTATTTCCAGGCACAGGTGCTGAAAATGAAACTGGAGTAGGAAATATTTATAATGCTACCTTAAAAGCGGGGACAAACAGTAAAGAATTTTTAAAAATTTTTGACTCAAAAATCCTTAATCCAATAGATAAATTTAAACCAGAGGTAATTCTAATATCCGCAGGTTTTGACGCGCACATTAGAGATCCTTTAGCTAATATAAACTTAGAATCAGAAGATTTTTTTCAAATAACCCAAAAAATTGTCGAAATTTCAAATATTCATTCCGAAGGAAGAGTAATTTCTTTTTTGGAAGGTGGTTATGATTTACAAGCTTTATCTGAAAGTATAATTGAACACCTTAAAGGGTTAAAGACCCATATTTGACCAGTTGTCAGGATTTTCAAATTTCTCTATTTCTTTTTTAGTTACAGGTCTAAAAAGATAATAG
>MDSZ01065851.1_pt1 | contig 19688 bp, 20 predicted proteins | sample 811201 | NCBI WGS metagenome assembly MDSZ01 (sample SAMN05326647, study PRJNA326480) | marine metagenome | isolation source: seawater | place: Indian Ocean: North | collected 2010 | reverse complement strand
CTATGAACATCACATTGCTAAGATCAAAATCAACTTCGAGGTAGTGATCAGCAAATGTACTATTCTGTTCAGGGTCTAGAACTTCTAATAAGGCTGATGAAGGATCACCTCTAAAATCCATTCCCAATTTATCAATTTCATCTAGCATAAATACAGGGTTGTTTGTACCTGCCTTCTTTAGTGACTGAATTATCCTACCAGGAAGCGCACCTATATATGTACGTCTATGTCCTCTAATCTCAGCCTCATCTCTTACTCCACCAAGAGAGATTCTTACAAATTCACGGCCCATAGATCTGGCTATAGATCTACCAAGTGAAGTTTTACCTACTCCAGGAGGACCTGCAAAACATAAAATAGGTCCACGTATTGCTCCATTGGGATCTTTTTTCATTTTCAATGCTCTAACAGCAAGATATTCTAATATTCTCTCTTTAACTTTTTCTAAACCATAGTGATCATCATCAAGTATCTTTTTTGCATCTGTCACATCAATTGTATCTTCAGATTTTTTAGACCATGGAAGTTCTGTTAACCAATCTAGATAAGTTCGAGAGACTGTATATTCTGGTGATTGGGATGGGATTTTTGATAAACGATCCATTTCTTTTAAAGCAACTTTCTCTGCTTCTTCAGGCATTTTAGCTTTTTTTATTGCTTCTTCAATTTCCTTTAATTCTACCTGAGATTCATCTTCACCTAATTCACGTTTGATCGCTTTCATCTGTTCTCGTAAATAATATTCACGCTGAGATTTACTTATTTCATCATGTACCTCAGTTTGAATCTCTTCACCCAATTTAATTCTTTGAATCTCTTTAGTTAGAATACTTATCGCTTTTTCAACTCGCTGTTTAATATCAAGCTCTTCAAGCACATCCTGTTTTTCAGGGTTTGAAACGGTAAGTAATGAGACAGCTCGGTCAGCAAGTCTTGCAGGTTTTTGAATATTCGAAAGCATCCCTTGATGCTCTTCGCTAAGATTTGGAGCAACCTGGATAAGTTCATTAAATACTTGTCTAAGATTATTTGATAATGCATCTAATTTTACGTCATCAGATGATGGATTCTCTGATATTCTTTGAACAACGGCTCTGTAGTATGGATCTTTTTCCTTAAAATCCAAAATTTTAACTCTATCAATACCCTGAACAATTGCCGATTTACTATTATCTGGCATGTCAAAAACCTTAAGAACGACAGCTAAAGTTCCAAATGAATACATTTCATCAGGCTCAGGATTTTCAATAGATCCATCTTCTTGAGCCACAACAACAATATGCTTACTTTGCGAAGGAAGTTCATTAATTAGTTTTAAAGATTTATCCCGTCCAATATATATAGGTATTACCTGCTGAGGGAAAAGGACTGTATTGCGCAGGGGCATTACAGGATATGTTTCACTTTCTTCTAAAAGATCTTCATTTAATTCTTTTTCAAAGTCTTCACTCATGATTTTCCTTTTGTTGTTTCACAATTTATATATGTCAAACTATGTGCCATTCGTAATTATATGTAATTATGACATATAATATAGTAAATAAAAGATTTATTGTGCCAATATGGTTCATTTTTCTAATAAATGACACGATGCGCAATTTTCTCTAAATTCATGAGGCATCTTTTTAGCAATTAATGGTCCAGAACCAAAGTTCATTTTTCTTTCAGTAGCATGACATTGTAAACATGTCGCTTCATCAATATACTGTAGGTGAGCTGGTAAATCAGATAATTTAGGTGGAACTTTACCATCAACTAAAATTAATGGTGTCTCATTTTCTGTCAAATCTGGTTTTGTATCAACTCCTTGATCCGCATAAATCAACCAAACAAGAATAAATCCCGAGATTATGACTAGGCCATAAATTAAACTTTTATTTTCAATCATATTTTGTCAGATACTAATCTTGCTTGTTCATCAGCATGATAGGAGCTTCTCACTAATGCTCCAGATTCAACAACTTTAAAGCCAAGCTCTAATCCGCGTTTCTTATAAAATTGAAATTCTTCATCAGAAACATACCTTTCAACAGCTAGATGATCTTTTGTTGGCTGCAGGTATTGACCTATTGTAAAAATCTGAACACCCAAATCCGCTATTTCTTTCATAACATCAATTACTTCATCTTTTGATTCTCCTAAGCCAACCATCATACCTGTTTTTGTTCGTAAACCATAATTCACAGATTGCTCTAAGACATCTAAGCTTCTTTTCCAAATAGCTTGTGCTCTAACTTTTCTACTTATACGCTCAATACACTCAATATTATGAGAAAAAATATCCGGTTTTGCATTAAATACTATATTCAGCGCAGGATGATATCCTTTAAAGTCTGGAGTTAAAACTTCAACCGTACATTTGGGAACATATTTTTTTATTTGCAGAATGGTCTCAGCCCAAATCTTTGCTCCATAATCTCCTTTAAGGTCGTCACGATCAACTGATGTAATAACTACATGTTTTAATGCCATTTTCTTTACAGCCATGGCTGTTCGAACTGGTTCCATCTCATCTAACTCTTTAGGTAAGCCTGTTTTAACTGAACAAAAACCACATGCACGAGTACATATATCTCCCAATATCATTATAGTGGCAGTTCCTCTTTCCCAGCATTCATAAATATTTGGACAACGTGCTTCCTCACATACTGTATGAAGTCTATTTGTAGATACAGTCTCCTCCACGAATTTATATCCACTACCAAACTGAATTCGAATCTTTGGTTTATTTGAAATAATTTTTTTGGCTTCAATCACGATGGATCAACTTTCTGGAACAAATAGATCATATATCTTTTATATTTTTTAAAATCAGAACTATTGAGAAGTGAAATCTGTTTCATTTTATCGTTCACCTTTTTCCCAAATGCCTTTTTAATTACTTTCAATATAAAAGGATGATTTTTATCTAAATAATTTGATGAAAACTCAACTGTTGGAAAAATAAATCTTTCAAGTAATGCCTTTGCTCCATCTAATGTTGGCATTGTATTATCAGTTTGATCATATTCACGGATCAGCTTAAATCCATATTCTTTTGCCTTATCCATATAATTACGCTCATCATGTGATGCCTTAATATGCCAATCTCCACTTCCATCATTGTGATGGAGAAAATAGTCTGAAGCTAGTAGATAGCCTCCATTTCTTATTGTTTTTTGTGCAGTTTTCCAGCCTGGCTCAATTTCAATATAGCAGGCACTTTCACTTTGAAAAACCATATCATATTGTTTATCTGGATCAAAATTTTCAAATTTTGATCTATAAAATTTCACTTTACCAGCATATTTATCTTTAAAAACACTTTCTTGATACTCATCGGGAGATAAAGCATCTACCTCATATCCTTGTGATAAAAGATATGTTGAATTACCACCAATTCCGGCCCCGACATCCAAAATATTTTTTACGTCTTCAGGAATATATGTAGCTAAATGCTCTATATAACGACCTTGTGCTTGTACCATATCATCTAAAGTTAATTTTTTTGGGTCTATCTTTTCAGGCTCATCCCAAAATCCATAATGTAAATAAGGAGATCTAATCGATTCTGAGTAAAGTTTTAATACATGATCAATTGGCATTATAGCAGACTTTCAAAGTTAACGTTTTCAATATTCTCGCGAATTGAATCAATAAATCTACTCCCTCCTGCACCATCAATTAATCGATGATCAAAACCAAGGGATAAATACATCATACTTTTAATTCCTATAGAATCACCACTTGATGCTTCTATAACCACAGGCCTTTTTTTCACAGCACCAACTCCTAATATACCTACATTTGGCTGATTGATAATTGGTGTACCCATAGTGACATTAAAAACTCCAAAGTTAGAAATAGAAAAAGTTGATCCTTGAAGCTCATCTGGATTCAATTCTTTATTTCTAGTTCGTACTGCTAAATCATGTACTTTTCTACATATTCCTAGAAAGTTTAATTCTTCACAGTTTGATAATACCGGAACCATAAGACCATTGTCAACTGCAACTGCCATTCCAACATTTATATTTTTATGGTACATTATTGAAGTCCCCTCTAAAGAGGAATTCATTTCAGGGAATTGGCCAAGTGCTTTAACACATGCTTGGATTATAAAAGGTGTATAAGTCAACCGATATCCTTCACGTTGAGAGAAAGAAACTTCATTGACTTTAACATAATCAACTGTTTTTGTCATATCAACTTCAGTCATAACATAAACATGAGCTGAGGTATCAATACTTGAACGCATATGATCCGCAATAAGCTTTCTCATATGGTCCATCTCAACCTTGTCTCCTCTTGTATCAAAAGTTTGCGGTGGTATAATAGGAGCTTTATCAGAACTAACCTTCCGATTTTTGATATAGCCCAGAATATCAACTTTAGTTACTCGTCCTCCCTTACCAGTCCCTTGAATATTCATTAACTCCCCTTGCCCAATATTATTTTCTTCAGCAATCCTATTAACGACTGGGGTAAAAAATTTCTTTTCTGTAGATTTTGTTTTTATTTCAATTTCTTGTAAAGGTGGAGAATCATCAACTACAGTATCTTTTTCTTGAACCTCTTCTTTTTTCTCTATTTTAGCAGAAACTCCATCAGTTTCGACTTTTGCTATAATAGCACCGACATCCATTACATCATTTGGCTGACCAATAATCTCAACTAAAACACCTGCCGTTGGACTTGGAATCTCAGAATCAACTTTATCTGTACCAATTTCAAGAATGATTTCATCCATCGCAATGGAATCACCAACTTTTTTTCTCCATTCTAGAATAGTCCCTTCCGTTATCGACTCACCCATTTTTGGCATAACAATATCTACAATCATTAGTACTCCAACAATTCAATTAACGCATTTTGAATATCACTATTTTGAACTAAAACTTTTTCTTCTAAATGCCAATTGTATGGTACATGCGCGTCAGCTGTACCAACTCTTTTTATTGGACCATCTAGATGCTCAAAGTTTTTCTCTGCAATTAAAGCCGCTATTTCAGCTCCAGGACCATTAGTCAGGTTATCTTCATGAACGACCAAAACTTTTCCTGTTTTCTCAACAGATGATGTAATAGCATTATGATCTAACGGATTCAATGTTCTTAGATCAATAATTTCAACTACATCTTTATCAATATCACATGCCTTGACTGTTTCTATACATTTTTGGACCATAGCACCCCACGTTATAATTGTCACAATCTCACCTTCTTGAACAATTCTTGCTCTTCCAAAAGGCAAAATATAATTCTCATCCGGCTCTGAAGTTGCTGCAAACCCTTGGCGATACAATCCTTTATGTTCCATAAATATAACAGGATCATCCATTCTACATGCTGCTTTTAATAACCCTTTTGCATCCGAAGCATTTGATGGATATGCAATCCTAATCCCAGGCATATGCATGAAGTAACCATCAATGGATTGGCTATGACAAATTGCGCCATGAATATAGCCTCCTACGGGGACTCGAATAACAAGAGGACATTTCCAAGTGCCATTTGACCTATAACGCATAGAAGCTAATTCATTTCGAATTTGCATCATTGCTGGCCAAATATAATCGCCAAATTGAATCTCAACGCATGGCTTCCATCCAGTAACCGCAAGTCCAATAGCAGTCCCTACAATCGAAGCTTCCGCTAAAGGCGAATTAAATACTCTATCCTTTCCAAATTGATCTGTTAAACCTTTTGTCGCAGTAAAAACCCCACCTTTTGGGTCAGCAATATCTTCACCATAAATTATCATCTTATTGTTATTCTTCATTTCCTCTGACATTGCATGATTTATTGCATCAACCATGACTATTTTTTCATTAATTGATTTTATTGGAGTTTCTTCTAAATCTGGTTGATTTGAATATACGTGATCTAGAGCCGTAGATATATCTGGGTGGCTTTGTTGATCAGCCCATTCTGCATCTGCATCTACTTGCTTAGAAACTTTTTTTCGAATATCTTCAAAATCTTTTTTTGAAGCAGCTTTTTCTTTAATACAATATTTTTCAAATTGATTAATTGGATCCCTATTTTTATCTGATTCTAAATCCTTATTGGTTCTATACTTTCTTTGATCATCAGATGAAGAATGGGGAAGTAATCGAACGACATGAGAAACAATTACAGATGGGCCTTTTCCTTTTCTTGCTCTATCAACAGCTTGCTTAAATGCAAGATCAGTTTCAAAAAAATTAGTTCCATCAACATCAAACCTCGATAGATTTTGATAACCTGCTACCATCGAATGAACTGATGCTCCAGAGGTTTGCTCTGATATATGAACACTTATGGCATACTCATTATCTTGAATATGAAAAATAACTGGTAGCTTCTCTCGGCTAGACCAATTCAATGCTTCATGAAACTCACCTTCACTCGTACTTCCTTCGCCTGATGAGACATAAACAACTTCTTTTGTTTTATCCCATTTCCTTGACATTGCACAACCTACCGCCTGTAAAAATTGAGTCCCTGTTGGACTAGATTGACTAACAATACGTAGATTCTTATGCCCATAATGTTGAGGCATTTGACGTCCACCTGAGTTTGGATCATCACCACGGGCTAGAAAAGATAGTAATTGTTCTTTTCCTGTCATCCCCAGCCCAATGCATAACGCTGCTTCTCTATAATAGGGATAGATCCAATCTTTTCCAGAATTTAAATTAGCTGCTGCTGCTAATTGAGCTGCTTCATGCCCAGAACAACCAATATGAAAAAATGCTTTTCCTTGTTTAAGCATGATTAACTGTTTTTCATCTAATTCTCTAGCTAAAAGCATCTTATAATAGATATCTAATAATTCCTTTTTTTGAAATCCATGCAATCGAGCCATTAATTTTCTCCAGCTATCATTTTTAAATTGAAAAAGCGATTAAAGTTTTGAATTACATTATTTTTAACTTTTTCTAAGTTTTGTTTTTTCCCAATTATCTTTTCCATAGAAGTAACACCATATTCAAATATACCACATGGAATAATACCTGAAAAATATTTCAGATCTGTATTAACATTTAGAGCAAATCCATGCATTGTTACCCAACGCGATATTCTTACACCCTGTGCGCCTATTTTTTCATCTGCCACCCAAACACCTGTTAGGCCTTTTTTTATATTTGCATCTATTCCAAAATCTGATAGTGTTGCTATAATCACCTTTTCTAGAGTCCTCATATACCATGATATGCTTTTTTTATAACGGTTAAGATCTAAAATTGGATATACAACAATTTGCCCTGGGCCATGGTATGTTATATCTCCACCACGTTCTATATGAAAAACTTTAGCATCGCTAGGGGCTGATTGTAGCAAGTGATTTTGATCAGAATTTTTTCCAAACGTATATACAGGCTCATGCTCAACAATGATTAAGGTATCTGGTTCTTTTTTTGATAAAACTTTTTGATGGTATTCTTTTTGAATATCCCAAGTTGACTGATATTCCATTTTACCAAGGTCTAATATATTTACTACTTTCTGCATTTATTTATGTATGGCTTGTCCAAATGCATCTTGAGCAGCTTCCATAACTGCTTCTGACAATGTAGGATGAGCATGCATTGTCGTTGCTATTTCTTGCCAAGTAGCCTCTAAAGCCTTAGCCATGCCTAATTCAGCTATTAATTCAGTTGCTTCACTGCCGATAATATGACAACCAAGTAATTCTCCATATTTTTCATCAAAAATTATTTTTACAAAACCAGAAGGGTTTCCAATAGCTAATGCTTTGCCACTTGCTTTAAAATCAAAACGTCCAACTTTTATATCATATCCTAACTCCTTTGCATCAAATTCATTTAATCCCAATGATGCAACTTGCGGTTGACAATATGTACAACTCGGTATGTTACTATAATCAATTGGGTGGGTTGGATGTCCTGATGCATGCTCAGCGGCAATATGCCCCTGGCTAGAAGCCACATGCGCTAACCAAGGTGGGCCAGACACATCTCCAATCGCATAAATATTATCGATTGATGTTTGATTATATTCATTTATTTTAATCGAGCCATTAACTGTTTCTACACCTGCATCTTCCAAACCAATTCCTTCAATATTACCAGTCACACCTGTTGCCACTAATACTATATCTGCCTCAATTATTTTTGAAGCTGCCCCTTCATTAATATGAACCTTAACAGATTTTTGCAGTTTTTTGATTTTTGAAACCTTACTATTTTTATAAATATTGATACCTGCTTTTTCAAAATTTGTTTCTAACTCTTTAGATAAATCTTCATCTTCAATTGGCAATATATTGGACATCATTTCAATCAGGTGAACTTCAGATCCATATTCATTATAAAAATAAGCAAATTCTACTCCTATAGCACCAGCTCCAATAATAATTAATTTTTTTGGTATGGTCTTAAGTGTCATAGCCTCTTTGGATGTAATCAATCTTTTACCATCATATTTTATGCCTGGAAACTCTTTTGGACGACCTCCAGTCGCTATAATAATTTTTTTAGCCTTAATCTTTTGTTTTTTATCACCTTTCAAAACTGAAATCTCTGATTTTGATTTAAGAACACCTGTACCATCGATATGTTTAATTTTATTTTTTTTTATTAAGAACTCAATACCTTTTGACAACCTATGTGAAACCTCTCTACTTCTCTTTACAGTTTGAGTGAAATCAATATTGAATTTTGAAATATTTATTCCAAATTGACTGCTATTTTTAACATAATGAAGAATTTCAGCATTTTTCAAGAGTGCTTTTGTCGGTATGCAACCCCAGTTCAAACAAATACCGCCTAATCGATCATGGTCAATTATCGCCGTTTTATTTCCCAATTGGGCTGAACGTATAGCTGAAACATAGCCTCCAGGCCCCCCTCCCAAAACTACTATATCATAATTTGTCATAAATTTTGATTTTCTTACTTGCTAATAATACTTAAAAACTCTGATCTAGTTTCAGCTGATTTTCTAAATTGCCCTAACATTGCTGATGTTGATGCTAAACTATTTTGCTTTTCCACGCCACGCATCTGCATACATAAATGCCTTCCTTCCATTACGACAGCAACTCCTATAGGATTCAGCACATCTTGGATGGTATTTGCAATTTGATCGGTTAATCTTTCTTGCACTTGAAGCCTTCTTGAAAATAAATCTACAATTCTTGGAATTTTTGACAGTCCAATTATTTTACCATTTGGAATATATCCTACATGAGCTCTTCCAAAAAATGGAATCATATGATGCTCGCATAAAGAAAAAAACTCAATATCTCGAACTACAATCATATCTTTGGAATCTTCAGTAAATATTGCATCATTAATTACATCGCTTACTTTTTGCCTATATCCCTGAGAAAAAAAATCCCATGATTTTGCAACTCGAAGTGGAGTTTTTTTAATTCCTTCTCTACTTACGTCTTCACCAATTAATTCGATTAATTCTGCTATTAATGATTTTATTTTATCGATATTGTTATTCATTATTACCCCACTTTAATTATTTCAACTCTGTAGAAACTTTATCTTTTAATGCCCAAACACCAAGATAGAATAATGGTGTATCAAATAAAGCAACCAAAACTTTAAAAATATAAGAAGCAAAAATCAAACCAACGAGATCAGAAATTGATTGAATAGTCGATCCAAGATTATTTGCATAATAAAGAACAGTCATTATCGCAGTTGTATCTACTAATTGACTAACTACTGTTGATAAATTATTTCTAAGCCATAAATGTTTACCCTTAGTAAGACTTTTCCAAAAGTGAAAAAGTCGCACATCTACAGATTGAGCTATTAAATACGCTATCATAGATGCGATGACATTCCCAATCATGAACTCATATACATTTTCGAATGTAGAAGTGGCTCCAGATATTCCTGATGCATCTTTTAAATAGTGACCCAGCATCATAAGTCCCAACATAAAAAAGTTCATCGTAAATCCTACCCAAACCAACGACTGGGCACGTTTCTTCCCATACAATTCACAAATAAGATCAGTTGCTAAAAAAGTAAATGGGTAAGCAAGAACACCCGCGGGAACAGTTAAGCCAAAAACATAAACAAATTTGGTTGTACCTATAATATTTGCAAGAACTAGAGATGTTAAAAAGATACCACTCAAAAAAAGAAACAGCTTTTCCTTAAATTCCATAAAAATTATTCCCCATAGTAATCTGTGAAAATTGTAGGCGTTTCTTTCAAGCGAATGCGATATAAAATCGCACCTTCAAGGTTCGGATCAATTTGTGACCAAATAAATTGAACTAAATTCTCTGAGCTTGGCTGTCTATCAGAGAACCATTCAATTTCTTTTTCAAATTGAGTATGATCTAAAACGTCAATCACATATTTATTAACGATTTTTTTTAAGTGTCCAAGATCAACAATAAAACCCGTTTCATTATTAACATCTCCAGTGACCATTATTTCCAAAGTATAATTATGCCCATGTACCTTCGAATCAGGGCCGAAAACTTCAAAATTCTTTTCATTAGACCAATCTTTATGACCGTATTGATGAGCTGCGTTAAAGTGAAATATTTTTGTAAGATATATTTTTTTCATATTAGTTGTATGCTACAAATTTTTTTTAATTATAATGTTTGTGTTTAACTACTGAAACTTAATATGGATTTTATTTAATTAATTGGCTTAAATGATGGACAATAGGTAGATATAACACATTCATTGCATTGTGGCCGCCTGGCTATACAAATAGCCCTTCCGTGATCTATAATCATATGAGTTAGTTTTACCCAATCTTTCATCTCAAATAATTCCATCAAATCAAATTCAATCTTTTTTGCATCTTTTACCTTTGTGAAATTAAGAAGATTCATAATTCTAACCATATGAGTATCAACTACCATTGAAGGGATATTGTAGATTTCACCTAATACACAGTTAGCCGTTTTACGACCAACGCCTGATAGACTAATTAACTCATCCATATTATTAGGGACTTTACCATTATACTTTTCAACAATTACTAAACTAGATGCTTGAATGTTCTTAGCTTTTTGATTATGATACCCACATGAATGAATATCTTTTGCTAATTGATTGACATCACAATAGGCAAAATCAACTGGGCTCGAATATTTCTTAAAAAGTTTTTCTGTTACTTTGTTAACTCTATTATCTGTACACTGTGCAGATAAGATTGTTGCAACTAAAAGCTGGTGGGGTGAGCTATAATTTAATGAACACTTAGAATGAGGATAAGTATTCTTTAAAGTTTTGGTTATATTTTTTGCTCTTATTTTTTTTTTGGCTTTACTTTCCCTCACACTAATTTTCGCTTAGTATATTTGTTATATTTTTCAAAACTGATGCCTTTGAAATAATAATTTCACAACCAGCTTTCTTATAAATGTCTTGTTGACCTTTTTTAATTATTGCCATATATCCTATTAATTTTATTCCGCTTTGTTTTTTTAAATCTGAGATAAAATTTGAATTACCAAATTTTTCATCATCTAAATCAATAATACCAACATCACAATGATCTGGAAGATCATAGATTGACTCTGCAAACGTAACATTTAGATTATGTTCAATTAAGCAGGATGATAATTCAGTTCCCTTTTGAAAATCTTTTATAAATAATGCCACATTCATCTAACTATCCTTTTAATACTGGAACCAGATCCCAATCAAATTCTTCAGAATGAGTAAGATCATTGTATACAATATCTACTACTTCCATAGAAGATTTTAGATCATCTACATTTATTCCCCGATGAATACCTTTATAATCAAAAAATTTATTTTGAGATTTTTTTAACAAGTTCTTTGCTCCTATCATATTCCCATTACCCAAATGAACAAAGCTTACCGCTAATTGAATCAGTCCTTGCACAAAAATTCTATCATCAAAATTATAATCTGACCAGAGATCTTCCCAGGCTTCATGCGCTTCGAAATAATCTCCTTTTTCATACTCAGTTAAACCTCTTTCAAATAATTCATTCATCTTATGTGTTTCACTCACTTATTTTCACCGTTCTTTTTAAACGGAAATGCTTTCCGTCAAATTGGACTTTACATGCTTCATGAACGGGGTCGTGCTCAAAAAATATTGTCCAATCTTCTTCAACTGCCTTAGGAAGTAAATTATTTTTCTCCTTTAGTGTTAATCCAGAATTAATATCATAACTCATTATCCATGGTAATGGAATATGTGCTGCCATCGGAATTAAATCAGCCATGTATATAAGAATTTCAGAATTATCACTTAGTTTTGGAAGCATCATTCCAATAGTATGTCCATAAGACAATTCAATATCAATATTTGGCAAAAACTGTTCCTTACCATCTACAAATTCTATCATACCGTTTTCAGCTAGGACTGACCAGTCATGCTCCATGAAACTCCCTTGATCCTTTTCAGAAGGGGAATTAGCTAACTTCCAATTTTCATTTTGGACCCAATAAGTAGCGTTAGAAAAAACTGGAATCAACTTCCCATTTGAATAAGTTGTGTTTCCACCTACATGATCAAAATGTAGATGGGTACAAAAGACATCAGTAATATCTTCTGTATAAAATCCGTATTTTTTCAATGAAGATTCTATATTAACGGAATCAGTATCTATATTATAAATTGATTTAAATTTTTCCTTCCACTTATTACCATTTCCTGAATCGACTAAAATTTTTCTTCCATGACCTACTAATAATAGTGATCGGGTAACCAATTGAATACAATTATTGTCATCTGAAGGTGCTTCTTTCTCCCACATGGCCTTAGGGATGATGCCAAACATTGTCCCTCCATCTAGGGCAAATCGACTAGTCTCAATACTGTATAATTTGTAACCGGCGATATTCATTTTTTTAACTTTAAAAGTTGATTGTAAATATAGGGTAAATGATCAGGAGTTCCATGATTAGTTAAATATCTAAGAGAATCTAAAACAACAATTTTGCCAGGAGTGTCAATTAATTCTTCTGCAAAATTGATAAATAATTCACCACCATTATTGGAATATTCAATTAAATCAGAGTTAGCTTTTTTATCATGATTTTCACTATGGCTAGCTAGATCTTGTTTAGAAATCCAATATGATATTTCTCTATTAAATCCGTTTTTTCTTACTGAATCAATTTTTGACAATCTATATGCTGCGATAAATAAACTGATATTTTCATGATATAATTCTGGATTTAATTCAAGTTTTATATCATTATTTTCATGCGGTTCAGGTAAACTTACTTTACACAACTCATTTAAAATACATCGAGTATAATTCCATGATACACCTGGATTATGATTAAATGAGTTTGCTCTATGAAGATGATAACAAAATAATCCGAAGTGATCAAAGTTTTGTAATCCTAATTCAACAAGTATTTCCAAACCACTTATTCCATTTTCACTAACACTATTAAGTCTTGCTGCTTCATGTTCCATTTTATTATAATCTCCAGCTTGGCAGGCCTCTTCCAAATCTGAAATAAAAACAGTAAGCCCAATGCCTTCTTTTAAAATTTCATTAAAAACTTTTTGATCATCTTTTCTTTTTGGAAGAGCATTAGAAGCTTTTTTTAATCTATCTAATAATATTTTTGAAGGATTCTTTTTGTTATCACCAATAATATTTTTTATTGAATTAAGATAAATAATTGGGTGTTCAGATGGCGGTCCATCATATTGTGAAAGAATACATCTATCAAAACATTCCTTAATCTCTTCTAAAAGATTCACTTTTTATTCTCATCGCTATTTTGTTTTTTTGCATCTAGATTGAAAAAAATTGATAGTGACAAACCAGTCAATCGAGAATACTCTGATGGAAATCCTGTTTCAGAGTCTCTCATTGATTTATCATTAAATCTATCGGGTGTATTTTCAGATTTTGGATTATAATTTGGATTAAAAATTTGAGTTAGCGGTAATGAATTTGGGTCATGAAAATATCCAAACTCAACTCCCCATTTTGGATTTGTTTGAAAACCCATTAGAAAACCAAGCCTATTGCTACTATTTTTAGTAATACCATTCTGGATAGACATTCCCCTAAAGCCAATCCATCTTGATTTTAGAAAACCATTATCTCCTTTTGAGGTTTTGAATTTATAGTAGGTAGCGTCAATATTATAATTTGGATTTAATGACCAAGCTAAATTAATAATATCCCATTTATTTTCTTTTACATATACTACACGACTATAATCAATACCACTACCATATATTGGGAGCCCAACCCTAAGACCAATCTCGCTTTTTTCATTAATTCCTTTACGATACCACATATAGGGAACTACGTTTTCTACTGATAATGCATATCCTTTTTTTGCTTTTCCTACTTCTGGAAGGTGCGGATTTATAACTGGATGAGATGCACAACCAAAGATAAAAAGAAAACATAGTCCAATTGGAATAAACGGTCTCATAAAGAAAAAATAAGATTTAATTGTAAAAGAAAAAAAATAAAGAGTAAAAAAATTAAATATTATTTTTTATCCAATCAGTCGTTATAGACTTTGGCCTCATTATTGGGATTCCCATAGCACGATTAATTACCATTTGAGAAATGATTCCCATTGTACGAGATATACTGAATAATACAGTATAATAATTAAACTCTTTAAGTCCATAAAAATATAATAAAGAACCAGAAGCTGCGTCTACATTGGGCCAAGGATTCTTTGCTTTACCATGTTTTTTAAGAACTGGTGGGACTACTTCAAAAAGAGATTCAACTATAGAAAAAACATCATCATCAACAATATGTTCTTTGCCAAAAGATAAAAATGCTGTAAACCTAGGATCAGGGCATCTTAATACAGCATGTCCATATCCAGGTATAACTCTGCCATTTTGCAACCTTTCCCAACAAAATTCTTCTAAATCTTCGCTTGATGGAGCCCCTCCAAAATGATCACGAACATCTAAAACAAACTTTAAGCATTCTTGATTAGCTAAACCATGAAGTGGACCAGCAAGACCATTTAATCCTGCTACTACTGAAAGAAATGGTGATGATAATGCTGATGAAACAGTTAAAGAGCTGAAGGCGCTAACATTTCCTCCTTCATGGTCACAATGAAGCATTAAATATAGCCTCATTAATTTTTTAAAATCTTCATTATCAAATCCCAACATATGAGCAAAATTACCTGCCCAATCTAATTGGTCATCTGGCTGAATAAGATCTCCTTTATTAAATCTCATGCGATATATGCCTGCGGCAATCCCAGGCAATGCTCCAATCAATCTTATCCCATCTTCCAGTGTCCATTTCCAATAATCTGTCTTTGGCATACCCTGATCATATTTTTTGACGAACATACTTTCTACTTGCATCGACTGAATTGCTGTTGATAGCATTGTCATAGGATGAGAGTTCTTTGGCATCGCAGATAATACATCCCAAATATATTCTGGTACATTTTGATGCTTTGAAAATTGATTTTGAATATCATCAGTAGCATCTTGGTCTGGCAAATCTCCCGTCAAAAGTAAATAAAAAACTTGCTCTGGTAATATATGTGTGATATCAAGCAATTTATTTCCTCTGATGATTAGGCCCTCATCAGCTGAAACTGCAGAAGTCTCACAGATTAATCCTTTAACTCCTCGCATTCCTCCATATGCCTGGCTTATGGAAACATCACTAATTTTTGTTCCACCAGAATCCTTAAGGATAGAATGAATTTCACTTTGCCAGGATATGATTTTTTCTGATAAGACTTTTTGAAGCATTAATCTTTATTAAATAATAATTGCTATTTAGTAATTCAAATTTATGAAATAAAAAGAACTATAATTTGTTAATTCAATTAATAAATAATAAATAATCATCAAATCTAGATAAAATATAATCTGAGAGTTCACAAACATTTTTGCGTTCAATATTTTCTTTAAATGCAAAAAAATGTGTGGCAGCTCCCGCTAACTTGATTTCATAATCTGTATAGCCATCACCAATAACATGGATCTCTCCATTTAGCTTAAGCAATTCTACCTGTTTTACTTTACCTTGATTTTTTGACATAACATTTTTTTGATCAATACCAATAATATCACCTGATAAATTGTAAAGAAACTCATTGGCAAAAACATTGCTTTCAATGATTCCAAACTTGTCTACTATTGGTACAATAAACTCTTTGAAACCACCAGAAATAACTAATATTCGCTCATAGTTTTCTGCAAAAAATAATTTATTTTTTTTAAATGAAGGTGTAATTGATTGAGATAGTTTTTTAATTAATAGTTCTATATCATTCTGATTTATTTTAAGTAATCTCATTCTTTTTTCAAGAGATTCTTCAAATGAAATATCCCCATTCATTCCTGCATTGGTAAGCGACTGAATTTTACTCAACAATTTTTTACCATTTGGATGATTACCAAATTTATTAATTGCTAATTCATCCAAAGACTCAGAAGTAATAAAAGTACTATCAAAATCAATTATAATATGATCTGGGAGCACGGAATATTATTTAAACCAGTCAGAATCAACTAGCTCTTTAGCCTTATCCAGATCTTCAACAAAATCAATTTCAATACAAGGCAAATCCGAAATATCTTCGTAATAAGCTTTTTCATCAGATAAAATTGGGTGCATTGCTGCTTCAAAATAATCTGATTTTCCACCTGCTTCAATTAAAGTGCCAAGCGATTTAAAAAATAAAGTTGAGAACGATTTTGATAATTTGGCAACTCCAATAAATTCACCTAAGCAATTTTCCTCAATTAAATCTTTACCAATTGCAACTATTTGTTGATTTTCACCTTCGATTACTTTGACTTCCTCGCGGCCACATGGTTTTATTTCAACAGCAAATGCAGTTTCAAAAGAAGATTTTATTAATCTTACAAGTAATTCATTTGGGTATAAAACATCGGCATTCATTAAAATAAATTGATTACCTATTATTGTTTCATTACAAAGATATAATGAATATGCTGTATTGGTTTCAAAATAATGATGGTTAATAATAAAATGGCTATCCAATGAAGGATAATTAGTTTTAACGTGCTCTATTAGAATTTCTCTCTGATATCCTACAATAAATGTCACGTCATTGATTCCTGATTTTATCAAAGAATCTAATTGATGATCTAAAATCGATTTGCCACCCAATTCAATTAAACATTTAGGTATATCGTAAGTAATTGGATATAATCTTCTAGAGACACCTGCAGCAAGTATAACAGCTTTCATAGGCTTATAAATTAGTAATTATAGTTATTGTGATGAAAAATAAAATATAAGGTTAATTTCAGATAGAATTATTGGCACTAACATTCAATACTTGTTTATGAAAAGATTATCTATATTTTATTTTTTACACTGGCTGGCTCTAATTATATACATTTTCCCCAATTCCTTATATCTTAGCAATGGTGAATCAGGATTATTCCATCTAATAATGACTTTTAATACACCAATATTTTTGATAATTATTATTAAAGGCATTATAAAGGGTTTAGAAAATTTATTTAAAATCGATGAAAATGATTTTCGCTATGTAGCTGCTTTCCTATTTGCGTTTACATATTTGTTCACTGCTATTGATGCAAAGGTATTATCCATTTATAGAGATCATTTTAATGTAAAATTATTTAAAATATTATTTGAGACGGGTGTTATGCAAGATATGGGTGTTCGTTCATCAGATATAATTTCCATAATCAGTCAAATTTTATTAATTATTTTTTGGTGTTTAATTACATTATTTATTTCAAACTGGATATATGAAAATAAACGAGATCTATTTAAGAATAATTTTAATTTCTATATCAGTTCTATATTTAAAACATTAATTGTTTTATCATTATTAGAAAAAATTATTTTTTCATTTTTTTATTATACAGAAAAAGAAACCTTTAAACACTATTGGAATTCAGTTCCATCATACACTCCTCTTAGAATGAGTAAAGTATGGACACCAATCCTTAATCCTTTAACGAAAGAAGAAAAAGCAGCTGCTAACATAACATGGGATTTTGAGTCAGACTTTTTGTTGCGCCAAAAAGAAATAGATAACGATTTGGAAACTATTAGTGCAGAAAAAAATGATATTGATATCGTTTTGCTAGTTTTTGAAAGCCTACGCTTTGACATGGATGACCCTGAAATCATGCCAAACCTTCATCGATTGAAACAAAAATGGATATCAAGTAAACAACATTTTAGCAATAGTAATTGTACAGGGAATGGTATTTTTGGAATTTTAACAGGGCAGACTCCTTTCTACTGGTATCCATCATATAAAGACGAAATGCAACCTATCGCACTATCAATTTTTGATAAGCTTGGCTACGATATAGATATTTATACTACAACTGCATTGGAATATTCAGATATGCATAAACATATTTTTACTAAAGCTATAGATAATATTTACAAATTTACAAATTATGGTGGTGGTTTAGGACATCCAATGGTAAAAAGAAGTGACCTTTATAAATGGGATGAGATGATGGTTGAAAAATTTTTAAATAACTTTGTTAATGAAGATAGAAAACCGAGTTTAAGCTTTCTTTGGTTTTATTCAACCCATTACAATTATTACTTCCCTGATTCATTTGGCAAATTCGAGCCTTACATAAAACGTCATTATCAAATTTATGAAAAAGGATTACAAAAGGAGTCAGATCTTGTTTTTAACCGCTATAAAAATAGTGCTTATTATGTTGATTCTCAGATAGCTAAAATTGTAAATGAGATTGAGAAGAGTGGAAAAATGGAAAATACAATCATTGTTGTTGTTGGAGATCATGGAGAAGAATTCAATGAGTTTGGACGCTTTGCTCATTCTTATTCATTTAATAATTTTCAAACATCAACACCCTTTATAATGCATATTCCAGGACAAAAGAATAATCAATATAATATTACTAGTCACGCTGACATTATGCCTACTATTATTGATTATATTAATCTTTCACAACCCTTTAATGATTATCTCTCTGGAAAATCATTAATTAGATATAATGAGGAAGATGATTATGCAATCGTGCAAGAATGCCAAATAGAAGATAGACCCAAAAAATTTCTTATTGCTGATCATAAAACAAAAATGGAGTTTAGTCTATCAGGAAATAAAATTGAATCCGGACGGCTTAGTACAATAAATGATGAAATCATTATATCCAATAGCTCAAAAGATTCAGACAAAAGTAATAATAATTTTAATATTTTAAAAAATACTTTATTAAATAAAGCAAAAAAGAATCTTAATCAGTTCTCAAAACTGAATTAAGATTTGATACAGCGTCAATAACGGAATTGGTCTCAATTTGATTTAGGCATAATAATTTTTCTCTTCTATTATGGCATTTATTTTTTAGACATGGACTACAATATACATTTTTATTTATTATAAATGTTCTTTCACCAATAGGTCGAGTTAATTCTGAGTCACCTGCACCAAATAAGCTGACTGTGGGAATTCCTAAATTTGATGAAATATGTCCTAGGCCACTATCACTAGCAACTGCAGCTTTGCATCTAGATATTAATGCTATACTTTCTCTTAAACCATAATGCCCCGCTATTGATTTAATATTGTCCTTTTGCAAAATAGATATCAATTTATCAGCTTCATCAGAATCGCCTAAACTTCCAAAAATTAATACATTATTATCTATTCTGTTTAATAATGATATTGTTTTATGTTGAGGAATTGTTCTTGATTGAGCAACACTAAAAGGGAATATTGCTATTGGTTCAATTATACCTAAATTTTTTAATTCCTT
>MDSZ01064083.1_pt1 | contig 19704 bp, 20 predicted proteins | sample 811201 | NCBI WGS metagenome assembly MDSZ01 (sample SAMN05326647, study PRJNA326480) | marine metagenome | isolation source: seawater | place: Indian Ocean: North | collected 2010 | reverse complement strand
TAGATAATTAAATTAAAGTATTTTTTTTCAAAATTTTTTTTAAATTAGAGATAGTCAAATATTTATTATTATTGCTATTATAAACAAAATTTTCTTTTACTTTTTTAGAATTTTTAAATTTTTTTAAATAATATCTAGTGTTTACTTTATTATATTTTGAATTTGGCAAAATTACATAATATTTTTTAAATTCAACAGTATTACTAGAGTCTGCCTGCGATATCATTTCCTCATGAATTTTTTCTCCACTTCTTTTTCCAACTATTTTTATTTTGCATTTTTGGCTTATAGATTTTGCTAAATCCATTATTTTATATGACGGAATTTTTGGTACAAATATTTCACCTCCTAGCATTTTAGAAAATACCATATTCACAAAATTTACACCCTCATTTAATGTAATATTAAATCTAGTCATTTTTTTATCTGTTATTGTGAATGTTCCTTTTTTCATTTGTTCTAAAAACAACGGTATAACTGAACCTCTGCTACTCATTACGTTGCCATATCTAACTATTGAAAAAATTGTTTTTTTATTTCCCTTAAAATTATTGGCTGAAATGAAGAGTTTATCAGCAGTTAACTTTGTTGACCCGTATAAATTAAGTGGAGATGACGCTTTGTCTGTGCTGAGTGCCACAACTCTTTTTATGTTATTTTTTATGCAAACATTTATTAAATTTTGTGAACCTATTATATTTGTTTGCACTACTTCAAACGGATTATATTCAGCTAATTCAACATGTTTAAGTGCAGCAGTATGAACAACAAAATCAGCTGTTTGACATGCAAAATCTAGCCTATCCTGATCTCTTACATCTCCAATAAAAAATCTTAATTTTGATGAATTAAATTTATTTTGCATATTGAATTGTTTTTGTTCATCTCTGCTAAAAATTAAAATTTTTTTTACATTATAATTCTTAAGTAAAAACTTTGTATATTCTTGTCCAAAAGAACCTGTTCCACCAGTAATAAGTATACATTTGTTATTAAACATAAATTTTAATATTATTTATATTAACCATATAATTTATATTGTATCGTATTGTTTTTTTGGATTAATAAATCTATTAATCAACAAATTTGTATCGTATATAGTTTCTATCCGTTTTTTAAAACTGTTTTTTTTTAGATATTTATTGATATTTTTTAAATTTTCTCCAGTTATTTGATTAAAAGTTTTTTTATAATCGTACTTCTTATTAAATTTGGATCTTTTTATCTTTAAATATGAAATTAGAACCATAAAAAAAATATTTTTTATTTTAGAATCTGATCTTAAAAACTGAAAAAAACTTTTATTGACTTTTGAAAGGTATTCTAAACCAATATAACCACATCCATTATAAATCGTCCATAATATAAAAAATAAAGTTTTATTATTAGATAATTTATCTTTTTTTTTTAATCAAAATTTCTAAGTATTTTTTATTGTAATATATAAAATCTGCCATATTAGGTTTCGCATCAAAAGGATTTATACTAAATTTATTCATATCTGTCGTAAAACCAGTAAGTCCGGCATTGCAAGTTTCAACTCTAATTAATGAAAAACCGTAGCTCACTAAAAAAGGATTTATATCATTAAATGTTGAGCCGCCTTGATAATTTTTTTGTAAACTACTTTCACATCTAATTCCAATTATTTTGTTTAAATTTTTTTTTGTTCCCCTTAGAATATTTAATTCAGAGCCTTCAGTATCGATTGATATAAAGTCGGGTATATCAAACTTTTTAAATTTGATTAAATAGTCTATCGAATAACAATTTATTTTGAGAGTTTTAGAAACTTTAATTTTTTTATTTCTGTTAACTAAATTTTTGTTAATTTTGAATAATGAAGAATTTGGCTTACTCGAATATATATAAAATTTTTTTATTATATTTTTTTTATCTAAAGCAAAATCGTATACAAAACTTTCAAAATTTTTATTACTTTTAAATTTTTTTTTTAAATTGAGTACTTCAGTTTTATCAGGCTCAAACGATAAATATCTAAAAAATAAAGGAAATTTATAGAAAGATCTATGTAAACCACCTCTACCACCAACATCATAAAATACAGGGTATTGGAATTTTTGGATATTTTTATTTCTATTCATTTAAATATATATGTCTGGCAGCTTGTCTTTTAAAATTTCTTTTAACTTTTTGTTTTTATTTTTATACATTTTATCTAACTCATTTTTAAGATCTAAAACTTTTTTATCTGTTTTGTCTCTTATACGTGGTTCAAGATGTTTACGTAGTAAATGAACCAAATTTTTCCAACATAAAAAATTGTCAATAGAATTTAGGTCATCTCTATTTAAATAATTATACTGATTATTTTTCTGATATGGAATTTCATATCCAAACAATAATGAAATCTTGTGAATTATTATAAGTAATTTTATAGATTTGCTGGACAATGATTTATTAACATATCTAAAATTTTTAGGCATATTTTCTAAATTCATTGCAGTTGATAATTTTTTGATAAATAGTTTATTATTTTCTTTGAAATTTTCAAAAAAAAATAATTTAAAATTTTTTCCAAAATAATTATTCAACGTCTTTACCAGATCAACATAATTATATTCGTTAATATTAATTGCAAATTTATAAGATAGCATATTTAGAATATTGTCTGAATTTATATTATTTCTATTTAAAAAGAATTCAATATTATGTCTACATCTTCCTTGTTCAACCATTTGGTTATAAAGTGATATAATAAAATCTGTTTGGTATCTTAATATTAAAATTATCTTTGCTTTTGGAAATAGTTTTTTTAAAGTTTTAATATTATTTTTGTAATCTAAATTAAAACCTCCGCCACTGAGTCCCTCATCAGAAACAATCAGTTTTTTACATTTCAAATTTAATATAATTTCTTGAATTTTTTGCTCTATTTCGTCAAGGGTATAATTTCCTCTTTTTCTAATATCTATTTTATTTATCAGTGTAGTTAATTCTTGGGGATTGTACAAAACTTCTTGATTTCTATTAATTTCAAAAAGCTTTTCTTGTAAAAAGGTACTAGCACACTTTGGTAAACCAATATGAATATAGATTTCCATTCAAGACATCAAATCTTTATTACTTTTTAAAAAATAATCACTTATATAAATATTTTCTGGAATTTCTCTGTAATTTAATTTTTTCCAAAATTCTAATTGTAATTTTTTGTTTTCACTAAAAATTTTCCAATTATCTTTCAAAGAGTTTTCCATCTCTATGACGGCATTTAAAATTTCATCTTCTGAGTTTTCTACTAAATGTATTTTATTTTGATCCAATTCTTCAGATCTTGTGATTTTATCTAAGTTTGCATTTATCAAATCACTTAATGACATTAATTTATTTGTTTTTTTATTAAAATATTTTTTAAATATTTTTATTTCATAATTTAACCATGTTCTGACTCTACCTATAGATGCATAATTTATACTCACTAGAGGTTTTTTAAAGAGAACTGCTAAATTAGAAAAACCCGAGTCTCCACAAACAAAAAATTTACATCTATAAGCCAGATAATAATCCATAAAATCATTGAATAGTTCTGACTCTGAATATTCGTAAATATTTTTATTTTCTAAATTTAATTTTTCTTTCATTACTTTGCTGCATCTAAAAACTTTATATCCTTTTTTGGCTAAATAATTCATGGCCTTGACTATATTCTTTGGGCTAGAGTCTCTATAATCATGATACCTCCAATCTTTATTTTTATTAATAGAATGCAGGAATCCGTTGTCTCTATTTTGAAAAATCACTATATTATCACTTTTTTTAATTCCAAATTTTTCTAATATTTTATTTCCTTTATTTAATTCTTGCTCAGTAAAGTTGAACATAGGTTTCATGTTAGATTTAAATTCTTTAATAATCTCTTTTTCGTATGGTATTTCATTTTTGTGTAATATGTGGTCAATTGATATTCCAAAATTAATACTACTTTTTTCGAATCCTTTTATGCTTAAGTTTAAATTATTTACTCTCTCTAAAAAGTTACCAAAAGGATAAAGATTGAAACGTCGACCGAAAAATTTTTTTGTGTACGTATTTCCTATATTTTCAAAAGATTTATAACAATAAATTATATCAAATGTTTTTTGTCCCAATATCTTTTTTTTTACAGAATAATATTCAAAAAAAATTAGTTGTCCAAAACTACTTAAATCAACACCGCCAATTCTAATATTAAATATTTTATTTAATATCCTTAGTATAATGACAAAGATTAAAAATATTAATTTTAAAATCAATCTCTTTATGTGGAATTTAAGATAATCAAATATGTTTTTTTTCATTAATATTTAAATTATATAATTTAGAAAACTTTTCACTAAGGTAAAAAAAATATTCTGCATTTTTTTTATAAAGCGGTGGATGTATTTGAAGTTCTAAAATTCGTCCAAGTAAATTTTCAGCAACTGGGTAATTTTGTTTTTCATATTCTAAATTATTTTTAGATTTATGTATTTTAGTTATTAAAGATTTTTTTAATCCATTAACTAAATATTTTTTATTATTAAAATGTGGATGGATGTGTAAAGGCTCCCAAGTCTTGGATATTGGAATTTTATTATGTTGCATAAATATAATAAACTTATCAATATATTTCTTTGGAACACTTTTCTTTATTTCTAAAATTAATCTATAAAATGAACAGGATGTGTTTTTTATTGGCAATCTAACTTTGAGTAATAAATTATTGCTGAATTTTTTTGCTAAAATTGTAGCAAATTTTTTTCTTAACTTAATTTCGTCTTTTAATTTTGGCAATTTGCTTAATGCAATAGCAGCATTTAACTCTCCTAATCTAAAATTATAACTTAGGTCATTGTCACCAAACGATCTTAATCTATAAATCTTATTTGATAGGTGTTTTTTATTTGTTATTACCATTCCACCATCTCCAGCTGGTAAAATTTTTCTTTCATTAAAACTGAATACACCTAAATCCCCAAAAGTACCTACATGTTTTTTTTTAAAAAAAGATCCATGAGCATGCGAGGCGTCTTCTATTAAATAGATTTTTTTCTTTTTACAAAAATTTTTTATTTCAGATAAGTCTTCAGCATATCCAAAAAGATTAGTTATAATAATCGCTTTTGTTTTTTTTGTATATTTTTTCTTAATACAATCAAGATTTGGAGATAATGTTTTTTCATTTATATCTACAAATACTGGTGTAGCATTCTGCATTAAAATACAAGATGCAGAAGATATAAAAGAGTAAACCGAAACAATTACTTCATCTCCAAATTTTATATTTAACGCAGCAAGAGCTAAATGAAGCCCTTGAGTTGCGTTTCCTACTCCTTTTGAATACCTGCAATTTACAAAACTTGAAAATTTCTTTTCCAATTCTCCCACTGTTGAATTTTTTAATAATCCTTTTTTATCACCCCACGCGACTATAGAATTTTTTTGAAAAGTCTTTTTCAATGCTTTAAAATTTGTTTTGTCATATTTGGGCCAAGTTGACCATTTTATATTTCTATTTTTTTTCATTTATTAATTTTCTTACTTTACTTTGAGTTTGTTTTAGACCTAAAAGATAATTTTTAAATTGTTTAGCGCTAATTTTGCCGTGTTTGTATGTTTTTCTATTTATAAATCCATCAATTACTTTATTCTTAATATATTTTTCTGCCTCAAGAGGATTTTTTGCAAAATTTAAAAAATCAAAATTGTTGTAAAACCTCGATAATATAACTTTGTCCTTACTGTTAAAATCTTCAAAATCAATCTTTGATACATTTAATTGATAAATATTTTTTAAAGACTTCCATTTTGGATTAAGAAAAGTTGTTATTTTTTTTATTGTTTTTGGACTTGAAAGATTTTTAGTGTTTACAATAATATACTTAGATGATTTATTTTTATTTATATTAAATAAATCTAAATTTTTTTTATAAAACCATATAGATTTTTTTTTTAAAGAAAGTTTTTCCCATTTATTTTCAGTCATTTCATTAAAATGAAATGCTGCAATTTTATATTCAATTTTTTTTATTTTTTTACGAGAATAGTTTCCATGACTCCATGGAAATTTTTTGATTTCTTTAAGAAATGATTTTAACCAATCTTGCTGATCTCTCTTAAGATAAATTAATTTGATATTTCCTTTATGTATTTTTAAAATTTCATCTAATACATGTGAATAACTCGCCCCTATATAACAATTACCTTTTTTCCATTTTGAAATTACTTTTCTAATTTTAACAAGGTATTTGGCATCTTTTTTAGTTTTGTAACTATGATATAAATTATGTAATAATCTCGGGTCATTTATATCATGATGGTAAGCGTTTCCACTGTGATTATTTTTATTAAAAATTTCGCTTACGTTTTTATATAAACTAGTTGACCCACTTCTTCCAGGACTTAAACCAACAATAATATGTTTCATTGATTTTCAAAATATTTTAAATAATTTTTTCTTAGATATAGTGCTTTTGTATTATCCATCTCCTTAATTTTTTTATATTCATAATTTATTTTACTTTTAAAAGTAGATAGTTTTTTTTTTGGAAGATGCCAAAATTTACCTTGTTTTAAAACTTTATTCGTTGAAAATTCTTTAAGAGTGTAAATTTTTTTGTTTTTTATATATGGATTTTTTAATCTAAATCTAACATCTAGACTAATTCTTATACCATTTACACCACGCACACTTTTGTGAGGAGTATTTGTATCAAACAAGATTGCGCTTCCAGATTTTTTAGGGAAATAAAATTCTTTCAAATCATTTTCATTTATTTTGATATCTTTATAACTTTTTAAAATTTTTCTATGACTACTAAGTTTTAGATTTTTGTTAAACATTTTCATATATGAACAATTTTTATATAAAAATATGTACATGAAAAAAATATATGAATCAGGTGGTTCGCCTGACCAAGAATCCTGATGTACGTTGTCTGTAGCATATGGTCTTTTAAGATAACCTTTTGGAGGTTTGTTATGACTTATTCTTATATTTGCAGGAAATTCTATAGATCTAAAAGATTTTTTTGTTATTTGCTGTAATATTTGGGACAACTCAAATTCTATTTTTGTCATAAAATTTAAATCATTTTTAAAATTATAATTACTCCCAGTCTCAAGTTTTTTCAATACTTCTGACCAATTACACTTAAATCTAGACTTCAATCGTTTTTTTATATCTTTCTTTATTTTTTTAAAATGTATATTATTTTGAATATTATATTTTTTCATTTATCTCCAATTTGGTAAATCATAATAAAAACTATCACTATCTGAAAATAAATTCATAATAAGCCTATATTTAATATTATTAATATTTATTTTCTTTTGAGAAAGATAATATAGTAAAACAAAATTCTTATCATAAAATCTTTTTTGTTTAGATTGTTCTAGAATTTTGAAAGCCTTCATGTAGAAATTTTTTTTTATCAATATATTGGCTATAAACTCATTATGTATTTCATTTTTTCTCAAACTAACACTTTTGATCAAAATTTTTTTTCCTATACCTTTATAACTTGAATTGATTATATTTTTTCCAAACCATGTTAATTCATAGTAATCCTTTATTTTAGAAATTTCTTTAAACATAGAAATTTTAAGACGTTTACCAAACAATTTGTTATCTACAAAAGCACGTATAAAATTTTTTTTAAGCTTTTTATAGTTTGAATTATCAATAATTTTATATATGTATTTCTGACAAAATATTTTTTTAATTTTTTTTGATCTAGTATATTTATTTAAAATTTCTGATAATTCAAAAATTGGCTCACCTTGAATACCATCTAGTCTATTTTTTGTTATTCTTAAAGTTGTTGAAAGAAGTTCATAATTTAAATTTTTTAGTGAAAGTTTCATTATAATAAACAAAATGCCTAGGTCGTTGCTATTAGAACTTAAAATTTTTTTAAAATGTTTGATGTTAGTTTCGAATGTTTTTTTATTCATATAAAATGCATAATTGAGGTAATTATAATTGTCTTTTTTTAAAATTTTGATTTTTTCTAGTAATATATTTATTTTTTTTTCTTCATTAGCTAAATCTAATATTTTAATAAATCTTAATTTCCAACGATTGTTAGATTTTTTTAAAAATGAATTAAAAATTTTCTTTTTAAATATATGATTTTTTTCAATCGAAAAGATTAGATATAATTTTATAAAATAGTAGGGATTAAATCTTTTTTTTTTTTCAAACAAATAATAAATTTTTTTAGAAAAATCTTGTATATTATTTTTGTCAATTGGCTTATTATATTTTAATCTTAATAAATATTCATTTTTAATTAATTTTATGTAACTCTCTACTAGCTCAAAAAAGTTATTATCATTTAATGTATTATTTAAAGAATTATTTTCTTTTTGTAACAGGTTATCTATGTATGGATAAAAATTTTTATATTCTCTGTTATAAGTTTTTTCTTTTTTGAAAAATTTTAAGTTTTTAAGCATAAAATTTTTGTATGTCTCGTGATTATTAAAGATGTTATTTTGTGAATTGTTTACTAGAGTCGATATAAAACTTTTATCAATAACTTTGTTTTTTTTTCTTCTTTCAAATATCACAAAATAATGACTAGCCTCACTACAAGTAAGATAAGGTTGGTCATAGTGAAACTTTTTTATCTTCCAAAAAGAATCAAAAGGGTAATCATAAATGTTTTTATATGATTTATTTGATACACCATGTCTATTTGAAAAAATGAATAATCCGTTTTCCGAAATATTATCCTGAATAAATCTAAAATATTTATTTATATTTTTTTTTTCTATAAGATTCATTGAGTCAAAATTTATAGCAACATCAAATTTAAAAGATTTTTTTTGATAATTTAAATTATTTAAAAACGTAAAATCAGATTTAAAATTATCTAATATTTTATTTGAGAATGTGTAATTATTTAAAAAGATATTTTTTAAGTAAATTTTTTGTAAAGCTAAAATCTCAGGTACATCAATCAAAATAATTTTAATTTTTTTTTTAAAATATTTTTTTAAAATTAGAGATAATAATCCTATTCCTGCACCAATTTCTAAAACTATGGGTTTTTTTATTTTTTTATTTAGAATATTTTTTATTATAATTGAAGCATAATTTGCTTCCTTTAAATAAATACTGCTAAAACTCTTCCCATCTAATATTATATCTTTATAAGGTTTGCCATATTCTGGTTCTTTAAGTTTTAGTATTTCATTAAAAATTTTATTTTTTTTTAAGAAAAAATCTGAATGTAGTGAATATGTGGTATCTATAAATCTAGCAGTTACTGGATTGCCAGGACTTCTCATTGATTCGAATTCCGAAATTGAAAAATTTTTTTTCCTATTTAATAGTGTTTTTTTCCAAGTTTCGCTTAAGCTTTTATTGATGTTGGTATTATTATTAATGAGATTAAAATACTCCTTGTAGAATATTTGCTTAGACATACAATTTTAAATTATTAATAAAGCTTTTTGAGATGTTGGTTTTCTTTTTTATTTCCCAAATAAGCTGAATATTTTCACTATCTTTTAAATTTTTTATAATTTTATTCTCTAGTGCAAAACAAATAATTTTTTTTTTCTTTAAAATTTGACTTAATATTTTCTTGCGTGATAAATACTCTTCAGGAAGTTGAAATATGCTATATGCAACTATACCATTTATATTTTTATTTAAGTCATCCCTTATTATTTTTTTTAGTATAGAGTGATTATTTTGCATATAATATTCTGTAGCACTCAGCAAATAATTGGCATTAATTTTTTTGCAAAACTCTCTTATGACTAAATTTTGTACACTTTGAGGAACTCTTTCACCAAAAAATTTACGACTTGTTATGTAGCCTCTTAATTTTAGTTTCACTTTACGATGGTAGTTTATATTTTAGCCCAATTTTTGTTGCGGGCTTTATTGTTATAGGCTCAAAGAATTCTCCCAGCTTTTTGTCTTCATAGGGTGAAAAAATGCTTTTAAATCTGCAATTTAAAGACCACCTTGTTTCATTTATTTTGTTTACAATATTGCCATGTGGAAGTGTTTGATTAAAAATAAGCACTTCACCAAATTTTATTTCAAGCCAATGAAAATATTTCTTGAGTTTATTATATAAATACTTTTGATTTGATTGATTTTTTGAAAATATTTTTTGGAACTTCTTTAAGTTTTTTGCTGGTAATATGTACATTGATTTACTTTTATAAGCATCGACCATAGGTAACCATACAACAACTTCATATGGAGAGTCACCAGACCAAGTATCAGCATGCATATTTAATAACGATGAATCATCATTTGGATTCTGAATGCTTAAATTAATTTTATTTTGCATCACTAGCTCGTTTCCAACAATTGCATCTAGTCCATGTTTTGCCAAAAAGTAAAAATCTTTTCTAAAATTTACATTATTATTTATTTTATTGTAAATCTTAAGTCGAGATTGGTTTAGATCTTTAGATTTTTTATTCTTAAAATACGAGTTTAAAATATCTAAATTAGATATTTTATTTTTACTATTTTTGCTGATAAGTTTAACAATAAAATTTTGAATTTTTCTTAATTTATCTAAATCGTCAACTTTTAATATAACGTATCCATCTTTAATGAATTTGTCGGCTATTATTTTTTCTGTTTTAGTTAAGAACATTTTTGTTATGGTATAAACCAATAATAATCACCTGTATATCCATTTTCATCAAAAAACTTTTTCCAATTTTTTGTACTTTTATAAGTTAACGCTGTTAAATTCCAATCATCCATTTTTTTTTTTTTCTTTCTCATCTTTATAAGCATCAACTGTTAAAAAACTATTTTTTTTTGAGACTCTTTCAATTTCTTTTAAAGCTTTAGAACAATCGGTTTCATTTAGATTATGTATTGTATTTATAGATATTACCAAATCAAATGAATTATCCTTAAAAGGAAGCTTTTTTGCGTCGCCTAAAACTAGATTTGGTTTTATTTCTTCTATAGAATTCTCTATTGCATATTTAGATATATCAATACCTTTAATTTTTAGAGTAGGTATTTTATTGATGAAATCATATAGCATAAAACCTTTTGCACATCCTATATCCAATATAGAACTTTCTTTACTAAGGTTATAATAATCTATAAAGGTGTCTACAACATTAAACCAATATTTCTTATTATAAGAATAACCTCCATAACCATATATTCTATCGCCATCAAAATATTCTTTTCCAAATTTTCTTGATATTTTTACAGTTTCATCGTTTTTTTTAAATTTTCTATCAGTGATATTTCTTTTTGAAGTTGGATAATTTTTTAATAAATTAATCTCTTTACCCATCTGATAAAAGATCCTTAATTTTTTTTGAAATATGTTCTTCATCAATATAGAAATCTTTTTCCATAAATTGTGATGCGGGAGTATGACTGTCTGGATAACAAACCCTTACTGGTTTTTTTTTTAAATTGCTAATATTTTCTGAAATATTAGATATGATCTCTGATGAAACACCGTATGATTTCCAATCGCCCTCTACAATTAAAATTTTTTTTGTTTTTTCTACTGATTTAATTATTTTAGAAACATTTAATGGTTTAAGATATCTTAGATCAATTAAGTCTACGTCTTTTAGTTTTAATTTTTTTAATGCTCTTTTCACAATTTGTAGCTCGTTTCCAAATGATACAATTGTTAGTTTTTTTCCATAACAAAGTTGTTTTGGCGCCTCATTAATTCTATACATCTTTTTGTCTACCATGCCCTTCATTGAAAAAAGAGATCTATTTTCTAATATTATTGTTGGTGCATTTCCAAATATAGAATTAATGATCATTCCTTTTGCATCATAAGGATTTGAGGGCACTGCAACTTTTAAACCAGGTAAATGAGCAAACATTTGATATAAACTTTTAGAATGTTGTGGACCTTGTCCCCATCCTTTTCCAATTATAGCTCTTATGGTCAAAGGTAAATTCTGCTTGCCACCAGATTTAAATTTCCACAATGATATCCAATTAATAATTGCATCCATTGCATACATTGAAAAATCAAGTCTTTGATGTACTATAACAGGTTTTACTCCTACTATAGACATGCCAATAGTACTACTAGTCATTAAACTTTCAGCTACAGGAAAATCTAAAACTCTTTTTTCGCCAAATTTCTTTTTTAATCCAGATGTAGTTCCAAATATACCAGCTTTTTTATCTACTAATTGACCAATAATAACAACATCTTTACTGTATTGCATAGATTGCTCTAGCGCGTCCCTTATTGCTTCTGAAAAAGATTTTTTTTTAAACATTTTAATATGGCTCAGGGGTTGTATCTTTTTTACTTAAACTGTGATCATCAAGTTCTTTAATTTTTATCTTAATATTTTTCTGTTTAGGTAAATTTATATCTTGCCAGTCTTTAACACTTTTAAATTTTGATGTGCTGGCAAATTTAAATGCATTGTCTATTTCGCTTTTAACTTTCTTTTCATACAATTTAATTTCTTTTTTTGACAGTTTTAATTTTTCTTCTAAGTTTTTTATAGGACATAAATCAATCCACTTCTTTATCTCCCTATTGTTTCTATAATTAATAGAATCATTTTCAGGACCAACATGACTTGAAATTCTATAAGTTAAAAACTCAAAGAAAAATGGTTCATTCTTTAAGTTTTTATATTTTAATTTAATTTCATCATGTACTTTTACGGCATCATTTCCAAAAACTTGTTTTGAATTTACACCGAATGAACTAACTTTTTTACAGATATCAAAGCTATGAACACGATCTTTTAGGCTTGAGTAAGTTGCATAAAGATTATTTTCACATACAAATAATATTGGAAGCTTATATAATGCGGCTAAATTTATAGCTTCCCAAAAAATGCCTTGATCTAAAGCGCCTTCCCCAAAAGCTACTACCACTTTAGACCTTAAATTTTTAAATTTAATTGCAAAAGCTGTTCCTATGGCAATGCCAACTGATCCAGAAAGGATAGCACCAGCAAAAAATTTTTTTATGTGATTAGAAATATCTTGCGAGCCAGCAAATCCCATGTTTGCTCCAGTTGATTTTCCATATAACTCCGAGATCATATCCTTTATTGCACAATTTTTTGCAAAATAATATCCGTGGGATCGATGATGTGAAAATAAATAATCATTATTTTTTAGAATTACACTTAATGCAGATGGCACAGCTTCTTGACCTATGCAAAGGTGCACTGGGCATTTCATTAAATCTTTAGGGTGATACTCATTCTTTATTTTTAGCTCGATTTTTCTTAGACGATACATAAACTGATAAATTGTTTTAAATAATTTATAATTTTTTTTATTTATTTGACCCAAAAAGGATTTATTATTTAGATTATTGTGAGTTAACATTTTATTTACTTTAACACATGTATTATTGATTTAAGCATACTTGTTTTATCTAAAAAATATTTATTTGCAAAATTCTCCACATTAGAAGCAGCGCTCAGCGAACCTATTAACATTGATAATTCTATGTCTGCTTTAGAACTTAAACTCAATGCACATGTACTGAGAAAATTATCACCACTTCCAACTTTATCTAATATATTTTTTGCAAAAGCTGGACATTCATGAAAAACGTTTTTATTTTTACGAAATAAAATTGATCCATTAGAACCTCTGGTAACTATTACCAAATTTGACTTAATTTTAATTGCTAATTTTTTCATTAATTTTTTTATTGGTCCTTCTCTATCCCTCAACTCTCTCCTTAGCTCTGTCTCATTAATTACTACACAATTTGATTTTTTATAATTACTTAAAGAATGATAACTAACATTAGAGGCGTTCACCTGCGCATTTAAACACAGAAAAGTTGATTTTTGGCAGATTTTTTTTGCAATTTTTGGGGAAATCATTCCATGTCCATAGTCAAGAACAATTACTAAATCAAATTTTTTTAAATTTTTGTCTAAATATAAAATAATTTTTTTCTCGTTTGATCTATCAATGAATTCATCATTTAATAAATACGAACCAAAAACTTTATTTTTATTAATATGATCAATATATCTTTTTTTTATAATTGTTGGTGAGTTTTTTTTATAAAAAAAATTTGTATTAATATTTTTTGGTAGATTTTTTTTTATAAAATTTAGATTTTCTTTCTTTTCACCTATAGTTGTTAAAAGATTAACTTTTTTACTATAAGAAGATAGACATCTAGCTACAGATGAAACTCCACCAAGATATTTTTCCTTGTTTAATTCCCTAGTTACTAAAATAGGGTCTTTTCCTGATTTTCCTAGTGCTTCACAAAAAACATATTCATCAATTATTGTTTCGCCAATAATCAATATTTTTTTATTTTGGAAAGTTTTAAAAAGAATTTCTAAAGACTTATCATTTACTCTTTTTTTAATTTTACTCAAAAATTTTTTATTTTTTTCATCTAAAATATCTGAACTATTATTTAATATTTTACTTGAACTCTTTTGTTTTTGTCTAGTTATATAGATTTTTCCCTTATTTTTTTTTAATTCTTTTTTTTCAAGAAGGATGTTGCCAGTTATATCACTATTATTGTTCGAATAGTCTTGTCCTTTACAATAAAATACCGGTTTAACAATTTTTATACTTTGAACACCGGTTTCATGTTCGGAAATTGATACATAATCCACAAATCCTAATGCTGCTAATGATTTTGCTCGTTCAAGATTATTAAAATATGGTCTTCCAGGACCTTTAAAAATTTTTGCTTGGTCAGTTATAGTTACTACTAATACATCCCCAAGACTTTTAGCTTCTTTTAAATGCAAGATATGTCCAATATGTATTAAATCAAAAACTCCATGGCATAATATTATCTTTTTTTTTTGCTTTCTTTTTTTATTACAAATTATTTGTAACTCTTTTGCAGATTTAATTTTATTATCTAAATTCATTTTTACCCTTAATCAAACTAACACTTAAATCTTTCACTTCATACACTTTGTTGCATATATCAAGATTCTCCAATTTATGAGATATAAATATTACAGTTAAATTCTTATCTTCATAAATATGTCTCAAAATTTGTTTCTCGGTCTTTAAATCCAAAGAATTTGTTGCTTCATCAAGTATCAATATTTCTCTTCTATTATAAAATGCTCTTGCTAGTCCTAATCTTTGCTTTTGCCCTCCAGATATTTGAGCTCCACCTTCTCCAACTTTTGTTAAAATTTTGTTAGGTAATTTTTCAACAAAATCTACTAAACATGCTTTTTTTAATGCTTCTGTAATTTTGTTATTATTATCCGTATCAACTTGATCAAAATTGATATTTTTTTTAATAGTGTCATCTAATAAAAAAATATTCTGAGGAACATAATTGATTTTTCTTTGCCAAGATTTAACATTTAAATTATTTAATAATTTATCATCAATGAAAATATTTCCAGAATTGGGGCTAAGCAAACCTATAATTATGTTAATTAGCGTGCTTTTACCCTCGCCGGTTTTTCCTATAACTCCGATTTTATCTCCTTTTAAGATTTCGATATTAATATTTTCTAATACATTTTCTTTGTTAGGATAATTGAAATTTAGTTTTTGTAGTTTCATTTTTTTTACAAAATCAATGCTCTCTTCTGAATAAGTCTTACTTCTTTCATTTTTTGTAATAAATTCTAAATAAATTTTATTCACAACTTCTTCCAAATAAAAAAATGAATTTAAATTAATTAATATTTTATTTACAATTGGCATTAATTTAAAAAGAGCAAGTGTATAAAAACCAATAATAATTATATTTTTTTGAAGTTGTTCATCAAAAGCTGAATTATATAATATTACAAATGATAATAAAATTACTGCAAATAATTCTAAAAATATTCTAGGAATGCTGGATAAAAAAGAATTTTTCTTATCTATATCAATTGCAGAATTATTATGTGTTTCAAAAACTTTGGAAAAATTTTTTTCTAAATTGTATAAAATTACTTCTTTAATACTTCCAAATGCCTCATAAACTGATTTTGTTTTTTCACCGTCATGAAACATTGATTGTTCCCCATATCTTTTAAAGATTTTTTTTAGAACTCTTTGATAAATAAGTATTATAAATATTATCAAGAGGAATATTGTAATTGTTGTGATTGGCTGATAAATAATTAATGTTATGATTATTAAGGCAAATATTAACACATCAGACAAAAAATTAACAAAAGTCATAACTCCCCTAGAAAGAGTAGAACTCCAGTTTATATTTCTTAATAATCTCGAAGAATTTTTTGAAATATGAAATGCAAATGGTCTTGCAAGATATATATTAAAAAGTTTATTTGATAAAGTTTTCTGGACTGATGCTGAGAATGAAATTAATGCCCAAGAAATTAGTATTAAAAGAAAAGATTTTAGGAGGTAAATAAAAAAAAGTCCTAATAAAATAATATACAAAACTTGAATTTTATCTAATGGATTAAAAATTTCTTTTATTAAATTTTTTAAACTGAGAATATCTGGAATGAAAGCGATAATATCACTTTTGATTTCATTTAAATTTGGCTCCATCAAAGTATTTAGAACAGGAATTACTGCACCTAAACTTAATAATTCTACAAATGATGCAGTCAGAATTAAAAATGTAATTAATATTAACTTATTTTTTTGTTTTTTATCAATAAGCGATAAAAGTTTTATTATCATTTAAATTTTATTATAGAAAAAATTTTATCTTTTTTGTGATTTTGATAAATATTTATACCAAAGTTTAGTCGCTTTCTTAATCTTTTCTGGTGTCCATAAAGGGGCATCTTTCCAATTTTCTATGTTTAATAGCATTTTTTTTACTCCATTATTAAATTTAATAGTTGGTTTCCATTTTAAATCTCTTTTAATTCTAGAGATATTTGCCCAAGTTGAGCGTGGTTCACCTGGTCTATTTGGTATATAATTTTTTTTGCTTTTTAAAAGTTTCACAAGAAAATTAATTTTTTTTGGTTTGCCAGTGCCGATGTTGTAAATTCGATTTTTGTATCCTGATTTAGCTGCCAAATAAAACGCTTTTGCAACGTCTGAAACATAAACAAAATCTCTTTTTTGGTTACCGTCTCCGACAACCGTGAGCGGTAATTTTAATAATTTTTGTTTAAAAAATACTCCAAATACAGCTCCGTACGCGCCTGTTGTTCTGACTCTGGGTCCATAAGCATTGAATATTCTCATAATATTTACATCAATTTTATAAACTTTACTCCAATGCAAAACCGTTAGCTCACCAATGTATTTACTAAATGCGTAAGGATATTGAGGATCTATTTTAGAGTTTTCAGAAGATGGGATATTTGGGTCTGTTATTCCATAACATGATGATGATGCTGCGTAGATAAATCTTTTAACTCCACTAAATCTTGAAGCTTCTAATACATTTATGGTACCTTGAATGTTTGTATTCATATATTTTTGAGGATTTTCTATAGACGGAACAATATCACCTATTCCTGCTAAATGAAATACATATGATACATTTTTAAAAAAATAATTATTTTTTTTTAGATTATTAATGTCAATTTTTTTTATTATAAGTTTTTTATTTTTTTTTTGATGAAATAAATTTTTTTTGTGACCACCAGAAAAATTATCAATCACTCTAACTGTATATTTTTTTTTTAATAGCAAATCTACTAAGTGACTTCCGATAAAACCTGCCCCTCCTGTAACAAGTGCAATTTTTTTCATTTAACATTTAACCTTTGCATTCTTTTTACATTAAAATAAAAATCATCCTCAAAACTATTTGGAAGAAGGTCTTTATGAAATGCTTCATATATTTCAGTAACCGCATCCTCAATTGTACGCGTTGCACTAAAATTCAATTTTTTTTTAATTTTGTCAGAATTTATATGATAAGATCTTTTATCATCACTTGCTGTTTTGATTATGTCTATTTTTTTATCTAATTTTTCTTCAATTATTTTTTTTACTAAATTAGCTATTTGGTTTATTGATAGATTTTGATAGCCAACATTAAAAATTTCTCCATTTATATCCTCTTTATTTGAGTTAAGAAAAAGTTCTACAGCATCGCAATAATCCAATATATGTAAATTTGGTCTTAATTGCTCTCCCCCAAATACTTTTATAACCGATTTATTAACTGCAAAATTTGTTAAAATGTTAACAGATAAATCAAGTCTTTGCCTTTTTGCATAACCGCACACAGTAGCAGGTCTAAATATCACTGCTTCAAATTTTTTATCAATACTATTTAATAATTGAGGCTCAACTAATGCCTTATATTTATTATACAAGGTTAGGGGCACTAATTCATGATCTTCAGTCACATTTTTTTTAGCAGATACTCCATATACAGAGCTGGTTGAAGCATGAATAAATCTTTTAATTCCAGATTTTTTTGCAGCCCTGATCATTGGTTCAAATGAGTCAAAATTTACACTTTTTGAGAGTTTTTCGTCCAATACAAAACTGTTATCATTTGAAATACACGCTAGGTTTATGAAGACATCGTGATTTTCGCAAGAATTAGCTAACAAATTAGTATCTCTAATATCACCTTTAACTATTTTTAAATTTTCATTTTGTTTTGGAAGAACTTTTTCTCCAAAAAACATAGCATCGTAAACTGTTAGCTTGTATCCCTTCTCTATTAAAATTGGAACTAATCTGCTACCAACATAACCAGCTCCCCCTGTTATAAAAATAGTTTTATACTTCATAATTTGCTTTCTATTGAATAACCCATCTTGTTGTAAAGTAATCTTGCAGAAGATTTTGAGTAATTTTCTACAAAAAATTCCTTAAAGCTAGATGGCCAAATATTTAAAATTTCAAAATCTTTAAGAGATTTAAATGAATGTAAATTTAGTCTCTCTAAAGAATAAATTTTTTCAAAAAATTTGCTTGTTCCTTTTTTATTTATAATTTTTTCCAAAATCTTTTTATCAAAATAGTCTGACGATTTCGTCATTTCCTCCATTTTTATAAAATCCTCATGATTGATAATCAATAATAATTCTTGATCGGGATTAAATACTTTAAAACAGCTCTCTATAAAGCAATAACAAACTCTTTTTGCAATTAATTTATTTCTTGAACCCTGTAAATATTTTAAAAAATCGTTTTCATTTTTTTTTGTTTCGTTTTCTTCCAAATTATTTTTTTTTTCATATATTCTTAATAAATCATTTTTATCTCTAAACATTTTTTTTATATCTTTGTAATTATTAAAATGTTTTTTTAGTATACCGTGAATATGAATTTTTTTTAAAAACTCTAAAAATTTGAGAAAATTTTTTCTCTTTTTTTTTTTAATATTTAGCTCTTGGATTACATTTGGAAACTCTGCATCAATATCTCTTTTATAAGTATTAAAAAAATTCTCTAGGTCAAAGACAAAATTTCCCGGGAATTCACCAATTGAAACTTGATAAGCTATTTGGGCGCAAAAATGAGAATGTATTCTTTTAATTGGATTTCTTACTAGTGCTAAAAAGGTTCCTTTATTATCTTTTACATCTTTAAAAAGTCTAGATCCATAAAAACCATGGCAAGCACCAAAAACTTTTGTTTTTGAGGATGCAATTTCACATTCGACCAATCCATTTACAAAATCTTTTTCGTTTAAATCCATATATCCAGAAATATACGGCGGAATTGAACGAGTCCCATGCCAACATATAATCTCATCGTGTTGATTTAAAGCTTTGGATATCCATCCAGAAGCAGCATGGCCATGCGAAGATATATAAAACATTTATATTTCCCAACCAAAATTATTTGTCATATCTGTAGTA
>MDSZ01003395.1_pt1 | contig 19711 bp, 21 predicted proteins | sample 811201 | NCBI WGS metagenome assembly MDSZ01 (sample SAMN05326647, study PRJNA326480) | marine metagenome | isolation source: seawater | place: Indian Ocean: North | collected 2010 | reverse complement strand
TTCCAATAGCCTCTCAAGTTTTTTGATGAGTCCATTTGGAAAACAAGATAGCTATCCATTTCTCGAAAGGCCAAATGAACCGAATCATTAGGCGTATTCCCTTTGATTAAAGGGATTTTCTCTTTGCCATTAACAACGTAGAAGCTGGCACCATGAATATCTTCAGCTTGCTCTAGAATGAAGGGGAGATTTAACCGATCGTTCAAAGCAAGTTCAACTCTCCAATGATTAATTTGTGATAACCCTGTGTTAAAAGATAGAATAAAGAATAACAGCAATTTGTACATCTCATGAGGTTTTTAGCTTTTTTCTTGGTCTAAAATACTCTAAATTTGTTTAGATGCGTCTTTTAAAATTAGCTATGGGGGTTATACTGCTTATTGCTTATGCAAAGAGCTATTGTCAGCCATCTTCAATTGAGGTTTTAAGCTGGAACGTATTTTTAAGACCTTCTGTGATGAGTGATGGACAAATGAATCGTGTTGATGAGATTGGCAGCTATCTACTTAGTTCAGGGGCAGATATACTTGTCCTACAAGAAGTATTTCACAAAAAGGCGCGGCGAAAATTAAAAAAACAATTAAAGGAGACATACCCATATCAAACCAATAAGGGGCCAGTATCATGGCTTGGAATTCCTTCAGGAGTTGTATTTTTTTCAAAAATGCCAATTTTGAGTGAGAAAAGAATTTCTTTCTCATTTGCCAAGGGGGCTGATCGGCTTGCCAAGAAGGGGGCGATTATTGCGACAATTGAAAAAAATGATCAACGTATTTGTATCGTTGGCACTCACTTACAGGCCGGAGCAGGGAAGGCAGCTTTTAATATCAGAAACGCACAGATAAATGAAATTTCAAGTGCGGTTAATGAAGTAGATTCAAATATTGTTCTTATTTATGCAGGAGATTTTAACATTCGGAAAGAAGGACGGATGTTCTCATTATTTAAAGAGAAGCTAAATTTTAAAAATCCCAGGCTTCTGAAAGAAAGCACGATTAGGGCAACCGCAAACTTTAGTGATCACGACCTCTATAAGGGAAAAGGCAAGCCCTCATGGATTGATTTTATATTAGTTAGAAAGTCCCCCAAAGTTCAACAAAAGTCCCTATGGATTGAGGAGCCTCGGGGCAAAAAAAAGAGAGTGAATAAACGACTTTCTGATCATAATCCGATTGTATCAATTGTAGAATATGAAAAAAAATAAAAAATTGATGCAACCATTTGTCATAAAATTAAGTCTTTTAAGCGTTAGCCATGGATGAGGAGGCTTTAATTGCATCATGTTTAAAGGGGAATCAAATGGCACAAAAGACGTTGTTTGACAGTTTTTCACCTAAATTCTTTGCTCTGTGCCTGCGTTATATGAACAGCACAGATGATGCGCAAGACGTACTCCAGGGTGGGATGGTAAAGATTTTTACCAAGCTGCCAGAATATAGTGGTAAAGGATCTTTTGAAGGATGGATGAGACGTATTATTGTGAATACTTGTTTGGATCAAATTAGAAAGAATCAAAAGCTAAAGCTTGATGTTTCAATCGATAAAGAAGAGTATAAATTGAGTATGAATGCGAATATATTGGAAAACTTGTCAGCCAATGAGCTTATGGAAGAGATAAAAAAAATGCCCCCTGGTTACCGGTTGGTATTTAATATGTTTGCGATAGAGGGTTACTCGCACCAAGAAATCGCAGAGAAGCTCGGAGTCAAGGAAAGCACTTCAAAATCGCAATACTTGAGAGCACGGGCTTATTTGAAAGAAAGAATTGAGAATATTTATGACTGAAAAGGATAACATACAAGAACTATTGCGAGAGAAGCTTCAGTCCCATGAAGTTACTCCGCCTGATGCTGTTTGGCAAAATGTTTCCAATTCATTATCAAATGTGGCAGCAACTTCCGGTGCTGCAGCTGGAGCCTCGACATTACTTAAAGTAGCTGCTGCGGTAATTGGTGTTTCAGGTTTAGGAATTGCCACGTACTTCTTGGTTCAAGATGACATTCCCGCCAAAGAAAAAACAACAAGTATACAAATAGACGAAGAAATTGAATCGCAAGAAACAAAAACTTCAGAGCCAGAAAGCAATGATGTTTTGGTAATAGAGACAGAGGACAAATCTGCAATTAAAAGCACAAAAGAGTCTAATGTAACGGAAAATTATGTAGAAAATAAAGAAGTCATAGGATTTGAGGAGCAGTCAATTATCATTGAAGAAAATAAATTGGAGCCACAAAATACTCCAACTGAAGTTTTCGCTTCAAACAATGAGCCAGCGACAGCTATCGAAGAGGTTACAGAGAACCCATTACCGCAGTCACCAATCGAAGAGCCAGCTTCGGTAGTTTCAGAAAGTTCAGAAGAAGAAATTCAAGAAATGCCTGAAGTTGAGAATCAAGAAGAAACATTTACTGAGACAGAAGAGGAAGTGACGTTGCCAAACATCTTTACCCCGAACAATGACGGGGCAAATGACTTCTTCGAAATAAATATAAGTGAAAAGCAAGACTTTCAAATAGTTGTGATTAATCACATGAACAAAGTCGTATTCCAATCAAGCTCAGTTGATTTCCGTTGGGACGGAATGTTGCCGAGTGGTGAACCTGCACCGTCCGGGAATTATGTTTATTTCATTTCTGCAAAAACAATGAGCGGAAAAGACTTTGTAAAGTCTTCTAAGCTAAGAATCCAACGTTAAGTTAGAAAGGGTCTTTTAGAAAAATCAAGTCTTTGTAATCCTAGATAAAAAAAGCAATTCCCAACGAGAATGATGATGTGTGATAGATCACTTTTATCAAACCATTGAGCAGGATTCATTTTCAAGAGAAAAATAAAAAAACTAGGAAGCATGACAAGTACTCCCCAAAGTAAATATTTGAAATTCGGGTATCCTTGCCTCATGTTGTAAAGACTTATTGTTGCAACAGATATGAATACACCAATCAATGTATTTGTGGCAATAGGAATAAATCCTATTGTATGATCTTTTTGATACGCCTCTGTTGAAATAACGGTAATTACAACTAGAAATACTAAAATCATCTTTGAAAAGGCAATTTTACCCAGGATATTTTTCTGATTGAGATTATTTACAGATTTTATCATTGCTTTTTCAATAAAATAGGCACAAAGTATTGCGGATATCCAGGTTGGGAACTTCCCCTGTGGACCAGTATAAAGGAAAAAAGCATGAGCGAACCCACCACAAACTGACCCGATGCCAAAGATCAAAAAGAAATAATACCAGTATTTTAAAAAAGAATGTTCAGATTTTCGTTTTCTCAACCGAAGCGCGAAAAATATGCTCATAGAGCCCATCAATAAATCAGTGATGAGTGCATTTGGCTCTTGAATAATAAGGCCGTTAAATTCAAGTATAATTTTCGTAAAATCTTCTCCGATCAACATATTGGCGGCAAATTTAGTTTTTCTTTTTTATGTAGCTTGTTAATGGTGAACATTATATCATTGAAAATCATGTTTAAGTACAAGTTTTTGATATATTTATTCAATGAACTTATCTGTTATTATTACAGCGGGAGGGATCGGTAAAAGATTCTCATCAGAAGTACCTAAACAATTCTTATCACTAATTGGGACTCCTGTATTAATGCACACCATAAATACATTTCACAATTGGCGCACGATGACTGAAATCATTCTCACTGTTCCTAAAGAATGGGCTAGCCATTGGGAGGAGCTCACTAAAAAACATGATTTTAAGATTCCACATAGAATTGTAGATGGAGGAAAAGAAAGGTATCACTCGATTAAAAATGCCTTGGATATGTGTTCTGGAGATTATGTTATGATTCATGATGGAGTAAGACCATTGGTTGATGAAGGCACCTTGAATCGTTGTCTTAATGCTTTAAAAAGCAACAAAGCAGTTGTGCCATATGTTGAGCTAAAAGATTCAATTAGAGAATTCAAAGGGGATAATTCAATATCTAGAGATCGGAAAAATTATGTTTCTGTTCAAACACCTCAATGTTTTGATTTGAAATTGATTCATAAGGCATACCAGGGCGAGTATCAAGAGATTTTTACGGATGATGCGTCTGTTGCTGAAAATAGTGGGATGGAGATTTATTTAGTCAAAGGAAATGAAGAGAATCTTAAGATAACAACACCAATTGATTTCAAGATTGCAGAATCTTTAATAAAAAAGTGAAATGAAAGCACCGAAAAGCCTAATTCCCGGGGATCTAATTTCCATTCTTGCTCCAGCCAAAAGGATAGAAGCTGGTTTTGTTGAATATGCCGTCGAAGTCTTGAACAAAAAGGGATATCGAACAAAGGTTGCTCGGCATTGTCTTGGTCAACACAATTATTTTTCTGGAACGGATGAGGAGCGACATTTAGATTTTCAAGAGGCATTGGATAATCCTGAAGTAAAAGCCATCCTTTGTGCACGTGGGGGTTATGGCTCGATAAGAATTTTTGACCTTCTCAATTGGGATGAATTTAAAAATTCGCCCAAGTGGATTATGGGTTTTAGTGATGTTACTGTATTCCACCACATCATTCATTCTTTTGGAATCCAGAGTATTCATTCTACAATGCCACTAAATTTTAGGAATAATTCCGAGGAGGCCATAGAATCAATGTTTTCAGCGATCAATGGAAGTCTATTCAAGGTGACTTGTGCACCATCAAAAAGGAATATAAATGGGATATCAAAAGGCATTCTAGTTGGGGGTAATCTAAGTATAATTTACAGCTTGCTTTCTAGTGATTATTGCTATGATTTCACGAATAAAATTTTATTTATTGAAGACTTGAGCGAGCAGTATTATCATATTGATCGAATGCTGTACGCGCTGAAACAGGCTGGTGTTTTTGATAAAATCAGGGGTTTAATTGTGGGCGGAATGACAGACCTTCAAGACACCAAAGTTCCTTTTGGCATGAATGTCTTTGAAATAATACTGGAACACGTGAGTGGATTAGATATTCCGGTTTGTTTTGATTTTCCCGGTGGCCACATTGACGACAATAGGGCTATGATTTTGGGATCAGAAGTATTATTTCAGGTTTCGGATTTATCCGTAGAATTAGCTTATGTATAACGATTCTAAATAAAAACCATTTGTTTATTATTTTGTTATATACAATACCTTTGCATCGAATAAAAGAGTCTATGATATGAGTAAATCTGCATTTATTAAATCATCTATTGCCAAAAAGTACTGGATGGCCTTAACAGGCTTGTTTTTATGTTTGTTTTTGGTTGGGCATTTGATTGGTAATCTACAGTTGATCGTTAAAACAGGAGAGGAGGGTCGTCGCGCCTTTAATGAGTATGCTTATTTCATGACGCACAATCCTGCGATCATGGTGTTATCATATTTAACTTATTTCTCTATTCTTTTTCATGCTGTCGATGGAATAGCTTTATTTATCCAAAATAAAAAAGCACGTCCGGTAGGTTATGCGTATACAAAACCTAGTGCCAATTCATCATTAGCTTCTCGGTCCATGGCGCTTTTAGGGACTTTGGTCTTGGTCTTTATTGCCACACACATGTCCAATTTCTGGTGGAAAATGAAAGTTTCTGATGAGGTGCCCTTACATGCCTATTATTCGCCAATGTCTCAAGATACCATGTATCTTACGCACAAAGGAGAACAGGTGAGTAAAGCGCAGGTAAGATTAATTGGTGAAATAGATGGAAGTCAATTAGTAATGAAAGCTGAAAAAGTGAACAAATTAATTGAGGCTCAGTTCACAAATCAGATTAATTCAAATGTCTTAGATGAAAATCAGGTCAAAGAACTTGAAGAGGCAAAAAATAAACAATTGATTAAAAAAGATGAAGTTTTAGGTGAAGGTTACAAAGATTTACATACCGTTGTAATGGAGTATTTCAGTAAAAACAATAAGAGTGATACGGGTGTTCCTCTCGGGTTACTTGGAATGCTATTTTATGCATTTTCAATGGCCGTCTTAGGGTTTCACCTTTGGCATGGATTCGCCTCTGCATTTCAATCTTTGGGGTTTAATCATCCAAAATATTCACCAATGATAAGCATAATTGGGAAAGGGTTTGCGGTAGTAATTCCCTGTTTATTCGCTATTATACCGGCTTTAATTTATTTAAACAGTTAGAAAAAATTAGTTATGTCAATTTTAGATTCTAAAATACCTGAAGGACAGATAGACCAGAAATGGACTAATCATAAGAACCACATGAAATTGGTGGCTCCAAACAACAGACCTAAAATAGATATTATAGTAGTTGGTACTGGGCTTGCCGGAGCATCTGCGGCTGCTTCTTTAGGCGAGATGGGATACAATGTGAAGTCTTTTTGCTTTCAAGATTCGCCAAGAAGGGCTCATTCTATAGCTGCTCAGGGAGGAATTAATGCGGCAAAAAACTATCAAAACGATGGCGATAGTACTTACAGACTTTTTTATGATACTATAAAAGGTGGTGATTATAGATCAAGAGAAGCCAATGTTTACCGATTAGCCGAAGTGTCAGTAAATATTATCGACCAGTGTGTAGCACAAGGTGTTCCCTTTGCTAGAGAGTATGGTGGACTTTTAGATAATAGGTCATTTGGAGGGGTTCAGGTAAGAAGAACTTTTTATGCGGCAGGACAAACAGGACAGCAACTTTTATTGGGCGCTTATTCAGCCTTATCTAGACAAATTGGATTAGGGAGAGTGAAGATGTACAACCGTCATGAAATGATGGATATAGTAAAGGTAGATGGCAAGGCACGTGGGATCATAGCACGAAATTTAGTCTCTGGTAAATTGGAACGCCATTCGGCACACGCGGTAGTGATTGCATCTGGAGGATATGGAAATGTATACTTTTTATCCACAAATGCCATGGGAAGTAATGTCTCCGCAGCTTGGAAAATTCATAAGAGAGGGGCATTATTTGCTAACCCATGTTATGTTCAAATTCATCCAACCTGTATCCCTGTACATGGAACCAATCAGTCTAAATTGACATTAATGTCAGAGTCACTTCGTAACTCTGGTAGGATATGGGTTCCAAAAAAGAAAGAGGATGCAGAAGCTATACGCGAGGGACGTTTAAAACCTACTCAAATAGCAGAGGAGGATCGTGATTATTACTTGGAGAGAAGATATCCTGCCTTTGGAAATCTAGTACCAAGAGATGTGGCATCTCGCGCAGCAAAAGAGCGATGCGATGAAGGTTATGGTATTGAAGCCAACGATACCAATGAAGGCGTTTATTTAGATTTTGCCTCAGAAATCAAAAGTAAAGGTAAACAAGTTGCTTATGCGCAAGGGGACCACAATCCAAATGAACAAAAAGTAATAGAACTTGGTAAGAAATGGGTTGAAGAGAAATACGGAAACCTATTTCAGATGTATCAGCAGATTACTGATGAAAACCCATATGAGACACCCATGAAGATCTATCCTGCGGTGCACTATACTATGGGAGGCGTTTGGGTTGACTACAACTTACAAAGTACTGTCCCAGGATGCTTTGTTGCAGGAGAGGCGAACTTCTCGGACCACGGAGCAAACAGGCTGGGAGCTTCGGCATTGATGCAAGGTTTAGCTGATGGATATTTCGTTCTTCCTTTTACAATTGCGAATTACTTGGCCAATGAAATCCGTACCGGTGAAATTTCTACGGAATCCACTGAATTTGAAAAAGCAGAAATGGATGTTGCAGAGGCAATTTCTAAACTAATGGAAGTAAAAGGATCAAAATCTGTAGATCATTTTCATAAAAGACTTGGCTTGATTATGTGGAATAAAGTGGGGATGAGTAGAAATGAAAAAGGATTAAAAACAGCTATTGAGGAGCTCAAATCATTGAGAGAAGAGTTTTATTCAGATGTTTTTATACCAGGAGAATCCAACGAGATGAATTCAGAACTAGAGAAAGCATTACGTGTTGCAGATCTTCTTGAGCTAGGTCAGCTTATGGCTGTCGATGCTTTAAAAAGAAATGAATCATGTGGTGGTCACTTTAGAGAGGAGTATCAAGATGAGGAGGGAGAAACCTTGAGAGATGATAAAAATTTCAAATTTGTTTCTGCATGGGAATACAAAGGACAAGAGGCAACCAATTCGGTTTTACATAAGGAGGAATTGAAATACGAAGCGATTAAAATAGCTGAAAGAAATTACAAGTAAAAAAAACATTTATATGGCATCGAAATTTATTAATTTAACACTTAAAATATGGAGACAGAAAAATGCTGACTCCAAAGGAAGAATTGAAACATATCAGCTTTCTAAAGTTTCGACAGATAGTTCTTTTCTTGAAATGCTAGATCAGCTGAATGAAAAACTCATTAGCGAGAAACAGTCTCCTGTTGCCTTTGATCACGATTGTAGAGAAGGAATTTGTGGATCTTGTTCTTTATACATCAACGGTAGAGCTCATGGACCACAAACCCGGACAACCACATGTCAGCTTCATATGCGAAGTTTTAATGATGGAGATACTATTTTCATTGAGCCATGGAGGTCAAAAGCGTTTCCAATAATAAAAGATTTAATTGTAGACCGCTCTGCATTTGACCGTATTCAGCAATCAGGAGGTTTTGTATCTGTCAATACCTCGGGTAATACCTTGGATGCGAATGCAATTCCAATTCCTAAAGAAGATGCCGATAGTGCTTTTAATGCAGCTACATGTATTGGTTGTGGGGCATGTGTTGCGAGCTGTAAAAATAGTTCTGCAATGTTATTCGTAGGGGCTAAAGTTTCACAGTACGCCCTTCTGCCTCAAGGTAAAGTAGAGACAAAAAATAGGGTTCAAAACATGGTGAGACAGATGGATGAAGAAGGCTTTGGAAATTGTACAAATACTGGGGCTTGTGAAGTGGAATGTCCTAAAGGTATTTCATTGGAAAATATAGCGAGGATGAATAGAGAGTTTTTAAAGTCAAACCTCACCTCAGATAAATAAGAAATTTTACTTCAGGACATTAACGGAACCGTTAATGACTACCTTTTCATCATTATCTTTTGGCTTGAATTTGATGACCCAGCTATACAGTCCGGCCTGAACTGGAATACCTTCTTTAGCGCCATAGGAGCCGTCCCAACCAGCTTGATGATCATTCGTTTTCCAAATCAATTCACCCCATCGATTATAAATACTCATTTCAAAATTAAATGGGTCAAAACCACTTGTAAAAATCGCTTTAAACAGCTGGTTGTGTTCATCAGCATCTGGCGTGAATGTATTTGGCACGTAATAAATGAGCTGTTCCTGATACGAAATCAAAACTGAAGCACTATCCGTACATCCCTCAGATGAAATAGCGATAAGTGTAGCTAGGTAGCTATTTTCTAATGAGGTATTAAATTGATGAGATCCCTCATCTTCATACGAGGAATTTCCATCGCCAAAATTCCAAATATAGTTTTCTGCACCAAATGATTCATTATAAAAATGGACAGTCGAATTTCCTGGGCCTATGGTGTTTGGTGATACGGTAAAGGCAGCGACAGCTTCTTCAATACACACGATATCTTGATAGGTTTTTGATGTATCACAACCATTTACATCTACCATTGAAAATGTCAAATCATAACACCCGGTCTCATCAAAAATAAAGCTTTGTGTACCACAACCAGATAGTGATATTCCATTAGAGAAATCCCACTGACAATTTAAGGCATCAGGAACAAGATTAGTTAAATCAAGGGCGTACGGAATACACCCTATATTATTCAAGGGGTCAATGTTTGGCAATTGTGCCACATTCATAAAGGCTTGAACAGTATCGGTATTTTCGCAGTTATTGGCATCAGTTCCCATAACTATATAAGTTGTGTTTCCCGTGGGCCAAAATTCAATCGAACCTTGCCCCGAAGGAAGCCATTGTGTTCCATCATTCCATGAATAGCTTTGGGCTCCACTGGCATTTAGCGATACACTTTCCCCAAAACAAAAATCTTGGTCAAGTCCTGCCGACACTGCAGGTAGCGCATTGAAAAATACCTCCGTTGAATCAACACAAACAAAACCGTTGTCATCGGTAGCTGTAATCACATACCACAAAGACCCTGGAGCATCAGAAGGATTGTTATTCAAGCTTTGCCCATTACCGAAAAGACTACCTGATTGTGTCCATACGTATGTTCCGTTTGATACTGCGGAAGCACTTAAATCGAACACATCATTTTCACAAATTGGACCAGAGTTTGAGGCAGTAATTGTACAGCTACAATTTGGATCAGTATCAGATAAGATGGTAAGCTGAGTTATGTCGGTACATACAAAACCGTTGTCATCAGTTGCGGTTACCTGGATGGGATAAGTCCCAGGGGCTAATGCAGGAATATTCGTTAAATTTTGTCCCGTTCCCAATACATTTCCCAACATTTCCCAACTGTAGGTTCCGTTACTAACAGCGGTGGCATTTAGGTCAAATGTTGAATTGAAGCATACAGGACCAGAATTTGAAGCTGATATCGTACAACTACATTGGGGGTCATTTGCGGGCAAAACTGTTACCGTTGCATCCGCACTTCCACTTGCTATAATTCCATTTCCAAGGTCCTCGCTACCAGTTACAGTATAAACTGTTGTAGATGAGGGAGAAACTGTGATTGTTGGTCCAGTTTGTCCACCAGGACTCCAAACGTAATCTGTTGCTCCCGATGCAGTTAGAGTGGCATTGTCTCCCGGACAAATGGTTACATCATTTACTGTAACCACAATAACAGATGTACAACTCACATCAGCCGTGCCAAAGAAATTAAGGGGAAGGTTCATAGTTTGACTGCTGTAATTTGATAGACAAATGAGATATTGTTCTCCTGCAATAGCCGGAATCCCAGGCTCAAAATTTGAAGGATCTCCTCCTGGAGGCAGTGTTGAAGCTACACCCGTAAATCCCTCACACATGCCATTCCAATTACATCTGATGGGGGGTAAATTATTATTAATAATATCATTACAAGAAGAAACGCTATATGGCCACATGATCCAATCAAGACATCCCGTAGAGCCGTCTGTTCCAAATGAAAATTCTAAAATCCCACTACTTGCAACATTAATCACCATCCATGTACTGTTCAGCTCTCCGGCCAAAAGACACCCAGAATTTCCCGATCCAGGATTCGTTGTTGGGTTTGAGACATTGTTCCCATTCAATTCCAAAACCGCACCTTCACCATTGGGATCAATGGCAAATGTAGCATTCGTACATATATTTACGGCATCAACACAATCACTTGCGGTGGAAGTTTGTCCAAAAACACTTTGGCTTATTAGAAAAAGGAAAATAAAAGGAAAAACAGCTTTCACGACATATGTTTATACGTAAACGAGCCGGAAAGATGTAAGTTGCTTATCAAAAGATTATTTGATTTGACCTTTCTTGGATGAGTCTTTATACCATCCTTCGTTATCTTTAACCTCTACAGGAACATCTGCGGCATCGTTCAACTTTCTTTGAATGTTCATCCAATAGAAAAAACCACCGAATCCAAGAATTAAAAGGAAATAATTGAACGCGTTGCCAATGATTTCGAAAATTTGAAAAGTCCATTGAAAAATATCACCTAGTAAAAAGAAAAAATCTGTCGAATTCATAGTATCTAATTGAATAGCACAAAGAAAACAAATTAAATGCTGAAAACAAAATTCAGAGCTCGCCTAATAATTCAAAAGTTTCTTTAGAGGCATTTTGCTCCGCAACTTTTTTTGATTTACCTTTTCCAATGCCATAATCCTGATTGTTTATTTGAACAACGATGGTATATTGCCATTGACCCTCGGCATGTTCTTCAGAAACAAGCTTAAAATGGAGCCTTAGCTTTTTCCTCTGACACCATATGTATAGCTTGGATTTAAAATCGATTTCTTCATGAAGTATTTGGTTAAAATCCAAATATTTGCGAAAAACGTAATCGTTTAAAATTTTTTTTGTTTTTTCATATCCACCATCTAAATAAATTGCACCAACAATAGCTTCAAATGCATTTCCTTCAAGTGTAGAAATGTTTATGCTTCTACTCTTATTGTATAAGAGCACTTCTCGAATACCAATATCTTCACCAAGCTTACTTAAGTTTTTTCGGTTTACAATTTTGGATTTAAGTTTTGTTAAAGCTCCCTCATCATTTTCAGGGAATTTTAAAAATAGGTATTCCGCCGTTATGGAGTCAAGAATTGCATCGCCAAGATATTCCAACCTTTCATTGGAATAATGGTGCCCTTCTTCATTAATATGAGATCGATGCGTAACGGCTTTTTGAAAATAAGCAATGCGCTTAGGTCTGTAACCAAATTTTTTGAGAATGAAACGGTAAAGTTTAAGTTCACCCTCTGTTCTTTTATTTCTAAACAAAGGTATTTTCAGAGCATTAAGGCTTAAATTTCTTAACTATTACGCTAGTGTTGTGTCCTCCGAATCCAAAGGTGTTTGAAAGGGCAATATTGACGGTGCGTTTTTCCGCCTTATTAAATGTAAGGTTTAACTTCGGATCTAAATTAGGATCGTCGGTAAAATGGTTTATTGTGGGGGGGACAATATCTTCTTTAACAGCCATAACACATGCAATAGCTTCAATAGCTCCTGCGGCACCTAAAAGATGCCCTGTCATGGACTTTGTTGAACTAATATTAAGCTTGTATGCATCATCGCCAAACACTGCCTGAATAGCCTTTACCTCTGCCACATCTCCGAGAGGAGTTGAGGTGCCGTGAACATTTACATAATCAACTTCTGAAGGCGATATGTTTGCATCCTCTAACGCTGAAAGCATTGTGTTTTTTGCCCCTAAACCATCGGGGTGAGGTGCCGTCATGTGGTGAGCGTCAGCAGACATACCGCTACCTATGATTTCAGCATATATTGTTGCCCCTCTTTGAATAGCATGCTCATATTCTTCAAGTATTAAAGCACCGGAACCTTCACCAAGAACAAACCCATCTCTATCAACATCAAAAGGACGAGAGGCCGTTTCTGGAGAATCATTTCTTGTTGATAGCGCTCTAAGAGCATTGAATCCACCCATTCCCATTTCGTTTACACAAGCTTCAGAACCACCCGTCACTATGGCATCCGATTTACCTAATCGTATCAAGTTAAAGGCATCTATTAAGGCATTTGTTGCGGACGCACAAGCTGATACAGTCACATAATTTGGCCCTCTTAATTCGTGCTTAATTGAAATTTGACCGGCAGCCATATCTGCGATCATCTTTGGAATAAAGAAGGGGTTTAACCTCGGGGGACCATCACTACCAAAGTAGTTTTTTGCTTCATCTTGGAATGTATTTAACCCTCCAATACCAGATCCCCAAACAACACCAATTCTGTCCCTATTTGGATTAGAGTCTAGTAAACCTGAATCTTTAAGGGCTTCATCGCTTGAAACAATGGCATATTGGGTAAATGCATCCATTTTACGAGCCTCCTTCCGATCTATAAAATCTTCTACATTAAAATTCTTTACCTCACAGGCAAATTGTGTTTTAAATAAAGAGGCATCAAAATGAGTTATTGCAGCCGCCCCGCTAACACCAGCAATTAGGTTTTTCCAATATTCATCTTTGGAATTTCCTATTGGAGTAAGCGCACCTAGCCCTGTAACAACAACTCTTTTTAATTGCATGCGAAATGTTTATATGTTTAAAGTACTATTTTGCGTTGTCTGCAATGTAGTCGATTGCATCACCAACTGTCTGAATTCCTTCAGCCTTGTCATCTGGAATTGAGATATTAAATTGCTTTTCGAATTCCATGATTAGCTCAACCGTGTCAAGGGAGTCAGCCCCTAAATCATTGGTGAAACTTGCTTCGTTTGAAACTTCACTTTCTTCAACATTTAATTTGTCAACAATAATAGCAACAACTTTATCTCTGATATCTGACATCTTTAATTATTTTAAGTTTATGATTGCAAAGAAAAAAACAAACCATCAAATAACAAAATAATTCTCAATTATTTATCAACGCTGCACTTTTAATGGAATCAATTTCGAGTCAATTATCTAACTTTGTTATTCAGTATAATGAAAAATATAGCCATTTTTATTTCGGGAGCAGGTTCAAATGCACAAAGAATGATGACATACTTCGCTGGACATCACAAAATTAAAGTGGCATGTCTCATTTCCAGTAAAAAAAATGTTCAAATCTCTGCTAAATGCAAAGAATACCAGGTGCGGTACTATGATTTTGGTTGGAATGAACAGGACAAGGAACACATTTTAGGTGTCCTTGAAGCAAATGGCATTGATTGGATTGTACTCGCAGGGTTTTTAAAGAAAATCCCTGAATCGATGATAAGGGCCTATTCCAATAAGATCATTAATCTTCACCCTTCACTGCTTCCCAAGTATGGGGGTAAGGGCATGTACGGAATGCATGTTCACCGCGCCGTAATTGAAGGAAAGGAAAAGGAGTCGGGCATAACAATTCACTATGTTAATGAGGAATATGATAAGGGTAAAATTATTCAACAGTTCAAAGCTCCAATTCAAGTATCAGATGATTCGGATAGTTTATTTGAAAAAATCAGACAGCTAGAGATAAATCACTTTACTCAAACCGTTGAAAATGAAATCTTAAACCCATCTATCAGACATTCTGATTGAGGATATCCGCAAAATACCAACAATCTTCGTAGGAAACGTACAAGGGTGCTGGTGCAACTCGAATTACATTGGGTTCTCTCCAGTCTGCAACAATGCCAGCATCAGTAATTTTCTTAAACATTCCTTTTCCGTCCTTTTTAAAAAGAATGGATAGCTGTGAACCTCTTTCGGAAGGGTTTTTTGGGGTAATAATTTCTAAGAAATCCTCGTGTTTTTCGTTGAGATTTTCAAGTAGGAATTCTAAATAAGCAGTAATTTGATCTCTTTTTTGACCAATTTTCTGCATTCCCGCTTCTTGAAATATTTGTAATGATGCCAAATGTGCTGCCATGCCTAAAACAGGAGCATTACTAAGCTGCCACCCCTCCGCTCCTTTAATAGGATAAAATTGATCCTCCATCATAAATCGCTGTTCCTTATCATGTCCCCACCATCCCGCAAATCGTGGAAGAGAAGAATTATCTGCATGCCTCTCATGTACAAATAGTCCGGATACTCCTCCTGGAGATGAGTTTAAATATTTATAGCTACACCACATGGCAAAGTCAACATCCCAATCGTGCAATTTAAGATTGACGTTTCCGGCAGCATGCGCCAAATCAAAACCTACATATGCTCCAGCATCGTGTCCAGCCTTAGTAATTTCTTTCAAGTTAAAATATTGTCCGGTGTAGTAATTCACCCCCCCAATAAAAACCAAAGCAAGCTCCTCTTGATTTTCTTTTATAGCAGAAATAATATCCTCATGCCTTACAGTGTGCTCTCCCTCTCTTGGGCCCACCTCGATCAAGTCCTCTTTTGAATAGCCATGAAATTTTAATTGAGACTGGATTGCATACTGATCGCTAGGAAATGCTTTCTTTTCACACAAAATTTTTCTTCTTCCGCCTTTTGGCTGATAAAACGAGACCATGAGCAGGTGAATGTTAGTGGTTAAAGAATGTGTAATTACAGTTTCTATTTCTTTAGCCCCTACAATTTCAGAAGCCATTTTGGTGAGCTGTTCGTGATAGCTATACCAGGGTCTTCTGGACTCAAAATGTCCGTCAACCCCAAAATGTGCCCAATCATCCAGCTCTTCCCCTATAATTTCCCGCGTAGTAATTGGCTGAAGCCCTAGTGAATTACCTGTAAAATAACGAATTTGGTTTTTATGGAAAGACGGAAATATAAATTGTTTTCTAAAATCCTTTAGGGGATCATTCTCATCCATTTCTTTTGCAAAAGACAACGAGGTTTTGAAGTTCATAAGTTCTTATTATTGCTAATTTTGTGAGCACAAATATAAGGATAATGAATACGAATATTGATCGATCGATTGAGGAGTCAAATAAATTATTTGAATTGGCTAAGAAGGTGATTCCAGGAGGGGTGAATTCTCCTGTTAGAGCATTTAAATCCGTTGGAGGAAATCCAATATTTATTGACAAAGCTAAAGGTGCGTATTTGTATGATGCTGATGGCAATCGTTATATAGATTATATTGCATCTTGGGGTCCAATGATCTTGGGCCACGCAAATGATGAGGTTGTCGATGCCTTAGCAAGAACTGCAGTAAAAGGGACGTCCTTTGGAATTCCTACGGAATTGGAAACAAAAATTGCATTACTTGCTACCCAAATGGCTCCAAATGTAGACCAAATTCGATTTGTAAATTCCGGAACTGAGGCATGTATGAGTGCTGTTCGTCTAGCTCGAGGTTATACAGGTAGAGAAAAATTAATCAAATTTTCTGGTTGTTATCATGGACATGCTGATCCATTCTTAATTGAGGCGGGAAGCGGCGCCGTAACCTTTGGAACCCCCAACAGTCCTGGCGTCACAAAAGGAACTGCTAAAGATACTTTATTGGCTCCATTCAATGACTTAGAAAGAGTACAGGAAATTTTTTCCGCTAATGAGGGCGAAATAGCAGCGATAATTATAGAGCCTGTTGCTGGTAATATGGGCTGCGTACCTCCAGCGGAAGGGTTTTTAGAAGGGATTCGTAAGCTTTGTGATCAATATGGAACCCTCTTTATCTTCGACGAGGTGATGACAGGGTTTAGACTGTCACCGGGAGGGGCTCAGGAATTTTTGGGGGTAAATGCCGACATTGTTACCTATGGAAAGGTTATTGGTGGAGGCTTGCCGGTTGGTGCTTTTGGAGGGCGTAAGGAAATTATGTCAATGCTTGCACCAGAGGGACCCGTTTATCAGGCAGGTACACTAAGCGGAAACCCTTTGGCAATGACGGCAGGATATACAACCCTGAACATACTAAAAAACGATGAAGATATTTATGTTCGACTGGCAGATAAAACAAGATATCTTGCTGGCTTGATGAAAACAGCATTAAACGAAAAAGGATTGGACTACCAGTTGAATCAGCTTGGCTCTATGATGTCACTACACTTTTGTAAAGATGAGGTGGTTGATTTTGAAACATCGAGCAAGGGGAATAATGAGACGTTTAAAAGATATTTTCACTACATGCTTGATCACGGAATATACCTTCCTCCGAGCGCATTTGAAAGTTATTTTTTAAATGATTCAATTTCTTACCAAGACCTTGATGATACTGCGCAGATTTTTCGCGACTTTCTTATTTCTATGTAACGAACATTTTACATATTCTGTTGTTTAGTCATTAAATACAGGTAAAATGCAGCACAAAGGCAAAATTTTGGAAAAAGCAGTTCGGGAGAGCGGCATGCCTTTAACAAAACTTTCTAAGAAAATGGCAAAAAGTAGAAGGTGGATGTATAACGCCTTTGAAAATGAGAATCTCTCAATTGATTATATTTTAGAAATAGGTAAAATCATTCATTACGACTTTTCAGAAGATTTAAAAGATCTCAAAAAGTTTAAAGAATCTGCAGAACATTTTGGAATTAACTCAAATTCTGAGGATACAGAATACTGGAAGAATAAATACTTAAATTTACTCGAAAAATATAATTTACTTTTAGAAAGTAAATTGAATTAAATCAAAATTTGTTCAGTGATATTGGTTACAGGTTCATCCGGCTTGATAGGGAGTCATATTCTTTATGATCTTATTGCAAGAAAAGAAAAGGTAAGAGCCCTTTATCGTTCTGAAAGCAGAAAAGAGCGAATCCAACAACTATTTAATTATTACAACGAAAAGCTAAATCAAACACATAACTATGATGATATTGAGTGGTTCAAAGCAGATATTATGGACCTTGAAGCATTAAACGAAGCTTTTAATGGAGTTCAAAAGGTTATTCATTGTGCAGCTCTCGTATCTTTTCATAAGCTTGATTTTCACCGGTGTATGAGGATTAACCGAAGAGGCACAGAAAATGTCGTAAATTTATGTTTGAAAAATAAGGTAAAAAAGCTCTGTTATATTAGTTCAACTGCAGCACTTGGGTCATCGGGAACTCCTATTTCAGAAAATTCAAGATGGGAGTCAGGTAAAGAGGTGAGCGGATATTCTGTTTCAAAATATAGTGCAGAAAAAGAAGTGTTTCGTGGAGCCGCTGAGGGGCTGAATTGCTCCATTGTAAATCCATGCCTTGTATTTGGTCCTGGCAACTGGCACAGAAGCTCATTAACACTGCTAAAAGCGGGAAGCAAAGGCCTGCGTATATATCCGTCCGGCGCAAATGCCATGGTAGATGTTAGAGACGTATCAACCATAGTATTAAAATTACTTGACTCAGAAGAATCAGGTGAAAAATACTTAGTTATAGGTCATAACATTTCATTCAAAAGTTTATTTACTCACATAAGTAAAGCATTTAACAAGCCTGCACCTCAAAAGAAATTAAATAAGTTTCTTGCGCACGCTTCTGCTTACATTGTTGAGAACGTTTATAGAGTTTTTAGAAAAAGGAGCCCTATTTCTATTGAAAGTATACAATCTGCATACAAAACCCTTGAATATTCTAATGAAAAAGTCAAAAACAGGTTTGACTATAATTTTTATTCCATCGAAGACACCATCGAAAATGCTGTAAAAGGGAGGTTTAAATGACTAGAATTAAACTCATCAAAAATAAGGATGCTTTGTTACAAGTCATTTTGGCTGTAATTTATTTCGTTGGAATAATTTGTTTTTCGCAAGCTAAATTTAGAGACACACTTCTTCCTGCGTCTGGAGTTGTTTTGTACCTATCTACACTAGCAATTGCCCTGGCAAGTAAAAATAAAATGAAATTCATAGTCTTTATGTCTATCGCATTCCTTATTGGTTTTGGCGCTGAGGTCATTGGAGTGAATACATCATATCTATTTGGAAATTATGTTTATGGAGTAAACTTAGGCCCTAAGCTATTAAATGTTTCCATTGTCATTGGTTTATTGTGGGGGGTGTTGGCTCTTGGCGCGGCATCAATGGTCGATCAAATATCCCTTTTCAATAGATGGAAAGTATTTTTTGGAGCAGCAATCATGCTTGGAGTGGATTTAATAATGGAGCCCGTTGCGATCGCTAATCAATTTTGGTCTTGGGAAGGTGGGGATGTTCCATTATACAATTATGTTTGTTGGTTTTTGATTGCCATACTCTTGCAGCTGATACTCCGGAAATTTAAACTAAATGAAAAAAATAAGGTTTACAATACATTACTCATTCTAATGGTTGTATTTTTTGGTTTTTTAAATTTGTATTGAAGATGATTGTTTTAGGACCCTTAATTTTGATATTGTCCTTTTTTGGAATGGAATTCATGGCGTGGTTTACCCATAAATTCGTCATGCATGGATTTATGTGGAAATTTCATAGAGACCACCACCAGGTTGAAGAGGGTTTTTTTGAACGAAATGATGTTTTTTTTATTATTTATGCCATTCCCTCATGGTTGTTAATCATGCTCGGATCCATGAATGGTTATTGGATTCCTGTATGGATAGGATTTGGAATAGCGCTTTACGGTCTAGCATATTTCTTAGTTCATGACGTGTATATTCACCGAAGACTTAAATGGTTTAGAGATGTTGATCATCCCTATTTTTATGCGATAAGAAAAGCACATAAGGTACACCATAAACACCTAGGAAAGGAACACGGCGAGTGCTTTGGGATGCTTATTGTTCCTAGAAAGTTCTATCTCGAGGCAAAAAAAGCGTATTTGCTTAAAAAGAAAAACAAATGAGTCTCTATTTACTCTTAATGATTTTTTCTTTTGGTTCTTG
>MDSZ01231780.1_pt1 | contig 19713 bp, 14 predicted proteins | sample 811201 | NCBI WGS metagenome assembly MDSZ01 (sample SAMN05326647, study PRJNA326480) | marine metagenome | isolation source: seawater | place: Indian Ocean: North | collected 2010 | reverse complement strand
TCTTTTTTTCAGCATTAACAATAAGTGAGATTTTTGAGGACTATTTACATGATGAGAAAATCAAAAATGTCGCAAATAAAGCACTCTATTTATTTGCTATAGTAATTCCATTATTAACAATTTTAGGTATATATAATCTTAATTAAATGACTGCTTATAAAATTATAGACCATGAGTATGATGTAGTTGTTCTTGGAGCCGGAGGGTCAGGTTTACGAGCAGCTGTCGGTTTATCAGAGTCAGGTTTAAAAACTGCTTGTATATCAAAAGTTTTTCCAACTCGAAGTCATACATCCGCAGCCCAGGGAGGAATTTCAGCAGCATTAGGAAATATGGGTGAGGACGATTGGCGTTGGCATATGTACGATACGGTAAAAGGTTCTGATTGGCTGGGAGACCAAGATGCAATTGAGTATCTTTGTAAAGAAGCTCCAAGAGCTGTTGTTGAGCTAGAAAGATACGGTGTGCCTTTTAGTAGAACGGATGATGGTAAAATTTATCAAAGACCCTTTGGAGGAATGACTAAAAATTATGGTAATGGAACAGCACAAAGAACTTGTGCAGCTGCAGACAGAACTGGACATGCAATTCTGCACACACTTTATGGGCAAGCATTAAAACAAAAAACTGAATTTTTTATAGAATATTTTGCGTTAGATTTAATTATGAAAAACGGAGAGTGTAAAGGAGTGATAGCTTGGAATTTAACTGATGGTACTATACACAGATTTAGATCTCATATCACAATAATAGCCACAGGTGGATATGGAAAAGTTTATTACTCAGCAACATCTGCACACACTTGTACTGGTGATGGAAACGGGATGGTTTTAAGAGCAGGGCTACCTTTACAAGATATGGAATTTGTTCAGTTTCACCCAACAGGAATTTATGGAGTAGGTTGTTTAATTACAGAAGGCGTGAGAGGAGAAGGAGGATTTTTAGTAAACGGTAAAGGAGAGAGATTTATGGAAAGATATGCACCTAATGCTAAAGACCTGGCTTCTCGAGACGTTGTTAGCAGATCTATGGAGATGGAAATTAATGAAGGAAGAGGAGCTGGAAAAAATAAAGATCATATTAATCTTCACTTAGATCACATTGATAAAAAAGTGATTGACGAAAGACTCCCAGGAATATCTGAAGCAGCTAAAACTTTTGCGAACGTTGACGTGAGTAAAGAACCAATTCCAGTAGTTCCAACGGTTCATTATAATATGGGAGGCATCCCTACAAATTATAAAGCTGAAGTATTAACACTTAACGGTTCTGAAAAAACTGTTCCTGGTTTGATGGCTATAGGAGAAGCAGCATGCGTTTCAGTTCATGGCGCAAATAGATTAGGCTCAAATTCTTTAATAGACCTTGTTGTATTTGGAAGAGCTGCAGCTAAAAGAGCGGCTGAACTCGTAACACCAGGAAGTCCTCACGAAGAAGTTTCTAAACTAGAAACAGATAAATGTTTAGAGAGATTTGATAAAATTAGGAATTCAAATGGCTCTACCAAAACCTCTGAGCTGAGATTAAAAATGCAAAAAACAATGCAGTCAAAATGTGCTGTGTTCAGAACTGAAAAAACTTTAAAAGAGGGAGTTGAACAAATAAGAAAACCATTCCAAGGCATGAGCGATATTTCTGTTAAAGATAAGTCTTTATTATTTAACACAGATCTAGTTGAAACTTTAGAATTTGATAACCTGATAAGCCAAGCGTTAACAACAATGGACTCTGCTTACAATAGAAAAGAGAGTAGAGGGGCACATGCTAGAGAAGATTATACTAAAAGAGATGATAAAAATTTTATGAAACATACTTTAGCTTGGCAAAAAGGAGACAAAGTTGAGATTAAATATAGAGATGTTCATTCTAGAACGCTAACAAATGACGTTCAATACTTTCCTCCTAAGGAGAGAGTTTATTAAAGATGGCACAATTTAACCTGCCACAGAATTCAAAGATAGAGGTAGGTAAATATTTTAAAGATAAAACAAATTCAAAAAATTTAAGAAAAATAAACGTTTATAGGTGGGACCCTTCATCTGGAAAAAACCCAAGAGTAGATACATTTGAAGTAGACATGGATAGCTGCGGTCCTAAAGTATTAGATATTTTATTTAAAATTAAAAATGAAATAGATCCCTCCCTAACTTTTAGAAGATCATGTGCTCATGGAGTTTGCGGATCCTGTGCAATGAATATTGATGGTGTTAACGGACTTGCTTGTATAAAATCTCATACAGATATTAAAGGAGATCTAAATATTTATCCTTTACCACATTTGAAAGTTGTTAAAGATTTAATCGGCGACCTAACTACTTTGTATAAACAATACGAGTCAATTCAACCTTGGCTTAAAGTAGATCAAACTGGTGAAGAAAAAATAGAATTAAAACAATCACAAAAAGAAAGAGAAAAATTAGATGGCTATTATGAATGTATTCTATGTGCATGTTGCTCAACTTCGTGCCCAAGCTATTGGTGGAATGGAGACAAGTATTTGGGCCCAGCTGTATTGCTTCAAGCTTATCGTTGGATAAATGATAGTAGAGATGGAGATAAGAAAGAAAGATTAAAAAAAGTAGCTGATGAGTTAAAGTTATATAGGTGTCATACTATTATGAATTGTACGAATTCTTGTCCTAAAGGCCTCAATCCTGCAAAAGCCATAGGTTCTATTAAAAAAATGCTTGCAACAAGTTAAAAGCTTATTTATTCAATTACATCATGAAAACAATTCAGCATTTTGTTGGAGGAAAAGCCTATTCAGGAGATTCTAAAAGAACTGGAAAAATTTATAACCCTGCAACTGGTGACCAAAGTGCACAAGTAAAACTAGCGACAACTGAAGATGTAAATAAAGCTATTGCTAACGCAAAAAAAGCTTTTGAGTCATGGTCAAATACACCACCACTACAAAGAGCTAGAGTAATGTTTAAGTTTAAAGATTTGATTGAAAAAAATTCAGATGAATTAACAAAAATTATTGTATCAGAACACGGTAAAGTTTATGAAGATGCAAAAGGATCGTTAACAAGAGGATTAGAAGTTGTTGAGTATGCTTGTGGAATTCCTCAAATGCTGAAAGGTGAATTTACTGAAAATGTCGGTTCTAATGTTGACAGTTGGTCAATTAGGCAACCACTTGGTGTTTGTGCAGGTATCACTCCTTTTAATTTCCCAGCAATGGTGCCTATGTGGATGTTTCCAATGGCAATTGCATGTGGAAATACATTCGTCTTAAAACCTTCTGAAAAAGATCCATCGTGCTCTATTCGTTTAGCTGAATTATTAAAAGAAGCAGGTTTACCTGATGGAGTATTTAATGTTGTTAATGGTGATAAAGAAGCAGTAGATGCTTTAATTAATAATAGTGATATTGCTGCAGTAAGTTTTGTTGGTTCGACTCCAATAGCAAAGTATATATATGAAAATTGCGCAAAAAATGAAAAAAGAGTTCAAGCTTTAGGAGGAGCTAAAAATCATTGTGTTGTAATGCCAGATTGTGATTTAGACCAAGCAGTTAATGGTTTAATGGGTGCAGCGTATGGTTCAGCTGGAGAGAGATGTATGGCTCAATCTGTGGCAGTTGCGGTTGGAGGTATTGGAGACAAACTTGTTAATGAACTAACAAAAAAAGTCGAGTCATTAAAAGTTGGTCCTGGTATGGACAAGCAATCCGAAATGGGCCCCCTTGTTACGAAAGAACACTTAGATAAAGTAAGAGGGTATGTTGATATCGGGGAAAAAGAAGGTGCCAAACTTGTAGTAGATGGAAGAAATTTCAAATTACAAGGATATGAAAATGGTTTTTTTATTGGAGGATGTTTATTTGATAAAGTTACAAAGAATATGAGAATTTACAAAGAGGAAATATTCGGTCCCGTTTTATCAGTCGTAAGAGCAAAAGATTTCGATGAAGCTTTACAATTAGTAAATGATCATGAATTTGGAAATGGAGTAAGTATATTTACCCGAGACGGAGACTCTGGAAGAACTTTTTCAAACAAAGCAAAAATAGGAATGGTAGGAATTAACATTCCAATCCCCGTACCCATGGCTTTTCATAGCTTTGGAGGCTGGAAAAGATCATTGTTTGGAGATCAACATATGCACGGTCCAGAAGGAGTTAGATTTTACACAAAACTAAAAACAATTACATCAAGATGGCCATCAGGATTAAGATCTGATCCTGAGTTTGTTATGCCAACTATGAAATAATTATGAGAAAAAAAATTACTTTGATCGGGGCTGGACAAATCGGAGGTACCCTTGCTCATCTTATAGCTTTAAAAGAACTTGCAGATGTTGTTTTATTTGATGTAGCATCTGGTCTTGCAATAGGTAAAGCATTAGATATTGCACAGTCATCCCCCGTAAATGGATTTAATGTGAATCTTTCTGGAACAGACAATTATGAGGATACAAAAAACTCTGATGTTATTATAGTTACTGCTGGCGTTCCTAGAAAACCTGGCATGACAAGAGATGATCTATTAGGAATTAATCTTAAAATAATTAAACAAGTTGCCGAAGGAATTAAAAAAAACTCCCCAAATGCTTTTGTTATATGCATAACAAACCCATTAGATGTAATTGTTATGGCGCTTCAAAAATATTCTGGATTACCAAAAAATAAAGTTGTCGGTATGGCTGGGATATTAGATTCATCAAGATTTATTTATTTTTTATCACAAGAACTTAATGTGCCAGTTCAAAAAATAAAATCATTCGTGCTTGGTGGGCATGGAGACAGTATGGTTGCCATGTTAGGCTCAACCGAAATTGATGGAAAAAAAATTATAGATCTAGTTAGAGATGGTACTATCAAAAAAGAAAAGTTGAATGAAATTGTAGAAAGAACTAAAAAAGGTGGCGCCGAAATAGTTAAATATCTTGAAAAGGGATCAGCTTTTTATGCCCCAGCAGCTTCGGGAATAGAAATGGCTGAAGCTTATTTAAAAGATCTTAAAAAACAATTACCGTGTGCTGCATTTTTAGACAATGAATATGGGTTTAAAGATATTTATGCAGGTGTACCAGTTATTATAGGAAAAAATGGTGTTGAAAAAATAGTTGAACTTAAATTAAGTGAAGAGGAAAAAATAAATTTTATTAAATCAGTAAATTCTGTAAAAGATCTTTTTGAGGCTGCAAAAAAAATAGATCCTAGTTTAAATTAATTTTTTCTTTCTAAAACAATTTTATAAGCAAGAGAAAAAAATTGTGGTGCTATAAAACTCAAAAATTTATCTAAAAATACTACTATTCTTAGAAAAAAATTATTTAAAGGTAGGTATTTTGTTTTAGAAGTTACTCCTCCAGAATTTAAAAATAAAATACATTCGCAGCATTTTTTATAACTTATTTTAAATTTATTTCCCAATTGACTATGAAAAATGTTTTCATCATTAAAAATTAAATACGGAATAGCGCTATTACCAGCCCATAAATCATCAGTGTCTGTCGACGGGCTTTTTGTATTCCAAACATCCTTAGTAAAATCAAATCCTTCATGCCTCATTAATATTAAAACTAATTGAAGCAGTACAGAGCAGTGTGCATCAAAAATTATTAGTTTACCGCCTTTTTTTAGAATTCTATGCATTTCTTCAAAAAATTTAATTGGATAAGGAAGGTGGTGAATCATATTCGAAGAAATTATAAAATCAAAACTTTCACTTTCAAATTGAGTATTTTGTGCATCAATATTTTTATAATCAAGGTGTTCATGATCCGAAAAGTCACTTATCTTAAAATTATTGGCTTTAATAAATTTCTTAGAAAAACCAGCTGCAGCTCCAACTTCAATACCCTTATCGTTAATATCTATAAATTTATTCATCCAGTCGAATCTTTCCTTCAATAAATATGAAAGATTTTTATTTCTATCAAAATCAGCTATTGATGATTTGACATCCCCTTCCTGTCTCATCCGGTTTTCTGAATGATTAAATTTAATTTTATTTTTAATTTTAAACATAAATATTTTGATTAAATACGATTCATGATAAGAAATCTTTAATGAATTTTTATTTTAAAAAAATAAAATTAATTCACTATTTTATATTAACAGTCTTTTCATTTTATATAAATTTTTATTTTGCAAATAAAGGACTTTATCCAATTGATACATTTTCATTTTTTGACAGCGGATATTTAATTACTCAAGGATATCATCCAATTAAAGACTTTTGGGTAATTTCTGGTATTGTCATAGATTACTTACAAGCATTTTTTTTTCTAATTTTTGGATATAATTGGAATGCTTACGTTTTTCATGCATCCTTTTTTAACGTTCTTTTATGTATATTTTTTCTATTTTTTTTAAATAATTTTAATAAAAAACCACATTTAAATTTATTCTTGAGCTTATCGGTAGCAGTGCTTTGTTACCCAGTTTCTGGAACACCATTTCCTTATCAACACTCATACATATTAAGTTTAATCTCTTTAATAGTGTTTTATCTTGCAGTATCCAAAGAAGAGAGAAAATATTGGATCATATTACCAATAATAATGTTTTTATCTTTCTTTAGTATGCAAATGCCTGCAGGATTAATTAATTTGTTATTAATTGTTTTTACTTCTTATTATTTTTTAAAATTCAATAATAAACCGATTTTTCATTTTTCTATAGGAATATTAATTTCAATTACAATAATGTTAATTTATTTTGTAACTGTCAAAGTCGATATAAAAAGTTTTATTACTCAAATTTTTTTATTTCCTCTTTCGATCGGAGAAAGTCGAATAACAGGTGATTTAAGTTCTTATGCGTCAGCAAATTTATTTAAAAAATTAACTTTCCGAGGAACAGTAGGCCATTTCAAATTTATTAATATTATTTTAATTGCGAATATTATTACAATTTTAATATCTATAAGAAGAGGAGCAAAATTTTTTGATGATAAAAAAATTTTTTTAAATTTATTAATTTTCTTAAGTGGTGTTTCATTTATTTTTCATCAACTGATTACAGCCAATCAAACTTTTATTTTTTCTTTAATACCAATTTTGAGTGGTTTTTTTATAATTCAAATTAAAGAATTGTTTTCAATCGATAACAAAAAATTTTATTACTTAATTGTTTTTTTTATTTTGTTTGTTACCTTGAAGTATAACGATGTTTATAACTCTAAAAGAAAATTTATGGATTTACAAAATGTGAACTTAAGCAAATCTATTGAAGCATCTAAAATTAATAACAAATTTAATAAATTAAATTGGATTACTCCCTTTTACTTTAGAGAAAATCCAGAACAGGAAATAGAATTTTTAAAGGAAACAATCTCACTAATTTCAAGTGAAAATAATAATTTTATCTTAATAACTAATTATCAATTTTTTTCAGTAATCCTTCAGAAAAAAATAAATATTTTAAGTAGATGGTATTTTGCAAGCAACAATACGATTCCCACGACTTATGACAACAAATATTATAAATATTACCTAAACAGAATTAATAACATTATAGAAAACAGAGAAATTAAAAAGATTTTTATTTTAGAGACATATCCTAATGAATTAGATTTTATAAATTTTAAAGATTATTTAAAAGAAAAATGTTTTAAAAAAAATAAAATCAACGAAATTTTTTATTCTTTAACTATTAACTCGTGTTAATTATTTTACAAAATCTCAATTTTTTTGTAACTAAATAAAAACTTTTTTTTAGTAGAAAAGCTTAGACCAAAATTAATTAAATTAATTAAGATTAAAAAAAGAGAAATCATTATAAAAAAAATAATATTTTTTTCAAAAAACACCAAATAAGATAAAAAGATGTAAATTATAGAAGAAATTAAAATTTCTAATCTAAGAACTGAAAATACTTTCAGTGCATGTAATATCAATCCTAAAAAATTCATTTTTGAATTTCCTGAAAATCTTTTCTCTCTATCTAAAGTGATATATTTAAGATTCTTAATATTATTTGATAAAGTGGGTGGGAATGCATTCCATAAATTATAATCTTTCACAATTTTGTTAACATCATTTTTACTAAGTGAACTAAAATTTCCATGTCTCATTCTTTTAAAGGATAAAAAAGTGATTATTAAACAGTAAATTTCGTAAAAAATTTTAAACCAAATAGGTTCTTTTCTTTGACCTCTTTTTACCACTATTGAATAATTTGAGTTAATTTTAATTTTTTTAAACATTTCAATAATTCCTTTTGGATTGTCTTGTCCATCAGAGTCAATAACTATGACTCGATAATTTTTAGAGTAAAATTCTTTAATAAATTTAAGACCAATAGCCAAAGCCCTTTGACTGCCATGGTTCTTGTGTAATTTTATTATTTTAAGCTTATTGATAGATTTTAATTTTAGGTTTTCATAATGTATTTTTTCATTAGAAAAATCATCTACAACTATCAAATCAAATCTTGATTTAATTTCTTTAATGAAAATCTTATTTATTTTGTTCAAAAGTTTAATCAGATTTTCCCAGTCATTATAAACAGGAGTTAAAATTAAAATTTTCGGTTTCATTATGGATTAATTTAAATTTTATGATAGTAATAGCAACTAAAATGAATATTCACGAACATCAAGCTAAAGAATTACTTAGAGAATTTGGCGCTCCGGTTTCAAAAGGTATAGTTATACTATCGATTAATGACCTTAAGGAAAAAATCTCAAAACTTAAAAGCAAAAAATTTGTTTTAAAAGCTCAAATTCACGCCGGGGGCAGAGGTAAGGCCGGAGGAGTAAAGTTAGTAAATGACATTTCTGAGTTAGAAGCTGAAGCAAAAAAAATGATGGGTAAAATTTTAATTACTCATCAAACAGGACCAGATGGGAAAGAGGTAAAAAGATTATATATTGAAGAAGCCTCAGAAATTTCAAAAGAGTTTTATTTATCATGCTTGGTAGATAGGCAGTCAGCAAAGGTAACATTTCTAAGTAGTACCGAGGGAGGAATGGATATTGAAAAAATAGCTCAGGAACAGCCAGATAAAATAATTACAACTAAAATGGATTTAAGTAATAATGGACCAAACAATGATGAAGTAGAAAAAATTATTTCAATTTTTAATTTTAATTTGGAGCAAAAAAAAGTATCAGCAAAACTAATTAAATCTTTGTATAAAATTCTGATTGAAAAAGATGCAAGTCTAATCGAGATTAATCCTCTTATTGTAAATAAAAAGAACGAGATAATATGCTTGGACGCAAAAATGAATTTTGATGATAATGCGCTTTTTAGAAGACCAGAAATTTTAAAACTTAGAGATTTAAATGAGGAAGAACCAGCTGAGATAGAGGCAAGTAAATACGATTTAGCATATATAAAGCTTAATGGCTCTATTGGGTGCATGGTAAACGGGGCAGGTTTAGCTATGGCAACAATGGACATCATAAAATTATACGGTCAAGAACCAGCAAATTTTTTAGATGTTGGAGGTGGAGCTTCAAAAGAAAAAGTTACTGCAGCTTTTAAACTAATTCTAGCTGATAAAAATGTTAAAGGAATATTGATAAACATATTTGGTGGAATAATGAGATGTGATACTCTTGCCGAAGGCGTAGTAGAAGCAGCAAAGCAGGTAAATTTATCAGTACCCCTTGTTGTTAGGTTAGCTGGAACTAATTTCAAAGAGGGAAAAGAAATATTAGATAAATCAAATTTAAAAATTTTATCTGCATCTGATTTAAATGATGCAGCTAAAAAAATTGTAGAGTCAATTAAATAAATGTCAGTTCTAGTTAATAAAAATACAAAGCTTATTTGCCAAGGTTTTACTGGAACACATGGAACTTTTCATTCAGAACAAGCATTGAAATATGGAACTAAACTTGTTGGGGGTGTTACGCCGAAAAAAGGTGGTCAAAAACATTTGAATCTACCGGTATTTAATAGTGTTCAAGAAGCAAAAGATAAAACTCAAGCAGATGCAACTATGATATATGTTCCCCCAAAATTTGCAGCAGATGCAATTATTGAGGCAATCGAAGCAAAAATAAAATTGATAGTTTGCATCACAGAAGGGATACCTATTTTAGATATGTTAAAAGTAAAAAAGATTTTAAAAAAAAGTAATTCAAGATTAATTGGACCAAACTGCCCGGGTATTATTACTCCCGAAGAGTGTAAAATAGGAATCATGCCAGGAAATATTCACAAAAAAGGCTCAGTTGGAATTGTTTCAAGATCTGGAACTCTAACTTACGAAGCAGTTGCACAAACTACAGTAAATGGTATGGGTCAATCAACTTGTATAGGTATAGGGGGTGATCCTATTAACGGAACTAATTTCATAGATTGTTTGGAACTATTTTTAAAAGATGACAAAACAGAATCCATTGTAATGATTGGTGAAATCGGAGGTTCAGCTGAGGAAGAAGCAGCTGAATTTTTAAAAAAAGAGAAAATAAAGAAACCAATGGTTGGATTTATAGCAGGACTAACAGCACCTCCTGGAAGAAGAATGGGTCATGCTGGGGCTATCATATCAGGTGGCAAGGGTGGTGCAAAAGATAAAATCGAAATTATGAAATCAGCAGGAATTACCATATCAAAATCACCAGCAGATATTGGAAAAACACTATTTGAAAAACTAAAAGGTTGATTTTTATTAATTTATGTTAAAATAAATTGTTAATGTCATCATCAGATAAAAATATAACATTTAAAAAAACCTCATTTTTATCAGGTGTAAATTCTGAGTTTATTAATCAGTTTTACTCTGATTATTTAACTGATCCAAACTCTCTTCCAAACGGATGGAAAAAGTTTTTTGATGGATTGAGTGAAAATGAAAAGTTAATTTTAAATGATTTAAACGGACCTAGTTGGTCGCCCGAAAAAAGAATTAAACAAATAAAAGATATTTCATATAAAAAAGAAAATATACAACAAACATCTGAAGTTGATTTAAGTTCAGTTAAAGAGGCTTCAAAAGACTCTGTAAGAGCAATAATGTTAATTAGAGCCTTTAGAATAAGAGGTCACCTTATCGCAAATTTAGACCCACTCAATATTCAGAAAAAAGAAGAACATCCTGAACTTAAGCCAGAAACATACGGTTTTACAAAAAAAGATTATAAGAGAAAAATATTCTTAGATGGCGTTCTTGGTCTTCAATATGCTGATCTAAACCAGATACTTAAAATTTTAAGGCGAACATATTGTTCTACAATCGGATATGAATTCATGCATATGGGAGATCCAGACGAAAAAGCTTGGATACGAAATAGAATTGAAGGTCCAGAAAAGGACATTACTTTTACAGAAAATGGAAAAAAAGCTATTTTAAATAAAATTGTTCAAGCAGAAGGCTTTGAAAAATATTTACACGTTAAATTTGTTGGAACAAAAAGATTTGGTTTAGATGGAGGTGAGTCTCTAATTCCTGCTTTAGAGCAAATTATAAAAAGAGGAGGAAATTTAGGAGCTAAGGAGATCAAAATAGGCATGCCTCATAGAGGAAGATTAAATGTCTTAGCAAATGTTATGGGAAAACCATTTAAAGCAATTTTTAGTGAATTTTTTGGTAAATCTGTCTCAGCAAGTAAAGATTTTGAAGGTGACGTGAAATATCACCTTGGTGCATCTTCTAATCGAGAGTTTGATGGTAATTCAGTTCATATTAGTTTAACAGACAATCCATCACACCTAGAAGCCGTGAATCCTGTTGTCCTGGGTCAAGTAAGAGCAAAACAATTCTTTCATAAGGACAAACAAAGAAAAAAAGTTATACCTGTACTTATGCATGGTGATGCTGCTTTTGCAGGACAAGGTATAGTGGCTGAATGTTTTGCTATGTCTGGACTGCCTGGACACAATATAGGAGGGACGATTCATATAATAGTAAATAATCAAATAGGTTTTACAACTGCTCCAAGATTTGCGAGATCTTCTCCTTACCCATCAGATGTCGCTAAAATTGCTCAAGCTCCAATTTTTCATGTAAACGGGGACGACCCAGAAGCAGTTGTTCATTGCGCAAAAATAGCAACAGAATATAGGCAGAAATTTAATCGTGATGTAGTAATAGATATGGTCTGCTATAGAAGGTTTGGACACAATGAAGGAGATGAACCATCTTTTACTCAACCAATTATGTATAAAAAGATCAAATCACATCCTTCTACATTAACTATTTACGGTCAAAAGTTAAGTCAAGAGGGACTTACATCAATTGAGAAATTAAATGAAGAAAAAATAAATTTTAAAAATTTTCTTGAAAAAGAGTATAAAACTTCAAAAAACTATAAATCTGAATTGAAGTGGTTTGATGGAGCTTGGTCAAGGTTTAAACCAGGATTAGGTAAAGACAAGCGAGGTAAAAGTGGTGTAGATAAACAAAAATTAATAAATGTAGGAAAAAAAATCTTTACCATACCTACAAAATTCAACGCCCACAAAACACTCAAGAGAGTATTCGATCTAAGAAATCAAATGCTAAGTAATGGTAAACTTGATTGGTCTTCAGCCGAAAGTTTAGCAGTTGGAACACTTTTGACAGAGGGTTTTTCTGTTAGATTATCTGGTCAAGACTCTGGAAGAGGAACATTCAGTCAAAGGCATGCAATATTAAGAAACCAAGAAAATCATGACAGATATATTCCAGTAAATAATATTGAAAAAAATCAGATGAAATTCGAAGTTATAGATAGTTTGTTGTCTGAATTGGCTGTATTAGGTTTTGAATTTGGTTATTCATTGTCTGAACCAGAGACACTAGTTTTATGGGAAGCTCAATTTGGTGATTTTGCAAATGGTGGCCAAGTCATCATAGATCAATTTATTACTTCTTCTGAGTCAAAATGGGGAAGAGCTAGCGGTCTTGTAATGTTACTTCCACATGGATATGAAGGCCAAGGTCCAGAACACTCTTCTGCTAGATTAGAGAGATTTCTTCAATTATGTGCTGGTGAAAATATTCAAGTAGTCAATTGCACTACACCGTCAAACTATTTCCATGTTTTAAGAAGACAGATGCATCGAGAATTTAGAAAACCACTTATAATCATGACACCAAAATCTTTATTGAGACATAAAAGATGTGTATCTGATATTTCAGAGTTTACTACAAAGAGTACGTTTCATAGAGTCCTAGAAGATGACTCCTATGTAAAAAAAAATAATTTAATCAAACTAAATGCCGATAATAAGATAAAGAAAGTCGTAATGTGTTCAGGTAAAATATACTACGATCTATTAGAAGCACGAGAAAAATTTAAAAATAACCAGGTTGTACTAATTCGCTTAGAGCAACTTTATCCCTTTCCAGCAAAAACATTGGCTAATATTTTGAAAAGATTTAAAAATTCAAAATTTTTATGGTGTCAAGAGGAGCCTAAAAATATGGGTGCATGGAATACAGTAAAAAACTACATTGAAAGAACCCTTGAAATGATTAACTTTAAAGATATCAACGTCAAATATGTAGGTAGACAAGCTTCTTCGACTACTGCGACCGGAAACGCAAACAAACATCTTGCACAACAAAAGGAAATATTAGAAAAGATACTTAAAGATTAAATGTCAGAAAAAATCACAGTTCCTACATTAGGTGAATCAGTCACAGAGGCTACAGTATCAAAATGGTTAAAGAGCCAAGGTGATAAGGTTGTAGCTGATGAACCTATAGTTGAGTTAGAGACAGATAAAGTAAACGTTGAAGTTCCAGCCCCATCTAATGGAATTCTAGGTGATATAAATGTCAAAGAGGGCGAAACGGTAAATGTAGGATCAATACTTGGAACAATTAGCAATAATACTACGCAAGAGAAAAAAAGCACTAAAGAAATTAAAGATTATAGTCCTCCAAAAAAAGATGTAAGTAATAAACCTAAAATATTTCAAGAAGAGAAAAAAAAACAAATTCCAAAAAAAATAAGCAAAATTAATCTCGATGAACCTGTATTAAAACTAGAAGAAGAAAGTTTGGAGGAAGAAGAAGAGCCTTTAATTTTAGAGGAAACTCACAAAGAAAAAGAAAAATCGATAACAAATAAAGTAAATAAAAAAATTTTTGAAACTAAGATATCTCCAGCTGCTAGAAAAATGGCGAGTGAAAAAAATATCGATATTGATAAAATTCAGGGAAGCGGTAAAAATGGTGTAATATTGAAAGAAGATTTATTGAGTTTGATGGGTTCAAAACCATCTCCTTCCGAAAGAAAAATAAAACATGGTCCTGAAGAAAGAGTTAAGATGACTCGATTAAGATTAACCATAGCTAAAAGACTTAAAGAAGCACAAGAAAATGCAGCAATGCTTACTACTTTTAATGAGGTAGACATGAGTGAGGTGATAGCGATGAGAAATGAGTATAAAGATGAATTTCAAAAAAATTATGGAGTAAAATTAGGATTTATGTCTTTTTTTGTTAAGGCATGCGTCATTGGTTTAAAAAATTATCCTGCAATAAACGCAGAAATTCAAGGTGATGAAATAGTTTATAAAAATTATTATAATATAAGTATAGCAGTAGGAACAGAACGAGGTTTAGTAGTTCCTGTGCTAAGAGAAACAGATGAAATGTCTTTTGCGGATATAGAAAAAAATATTGGGGAACTTGGGCAAAAAGCTAGGGATGGAAAGATTACTATAGAAGATTTACAAGGTGGAACATTTACAATCACCAATGGCGGTATATACGGATCAATGTTGTCAACACCAATTTTGAATCCACCTCAGTCAGCAGTTTTAGGAATGCATAACATTATAAATAGACCAGTTGCAGTTGATGGAAATGTTGAGATAAGACCTATAATGTATTTAGCTTTATCTTATGATCATAGAATAATTGATGGTAAAGAAGCTGTTTCATTTTTAAAAATAGTAAAAGAGTCTTTAGAGCAACCAAAAAGATTATTTTTAAATATCTAAATATGGATAATTTTGACTTAGTAGTAATTGGTGGTGGCCCAGGAGGTTACGTTTGTGCGATTAGAGCTGCTCAGCTTGGTTTGAAAACAGCGTGTGTAGAGTCTAGAGGTGCCCTTGGAGGTACTTGTCTTAACGTTGGCTGTATTCCATCAAAAAGTTTATTAAACTTATCCGAAAATTTTCATAAAGCTAAAAAAGACTTCAATAAACAAGGAATTGAAATAGACGGAATAAAACTTAACATTGAAAAAATGATGACTAATAAGAATAAATCAATTCAGGTTCTAACAAAAGGTGTTGAATTTTTATTCAAGAAAAACAAGGTGACCTATATAAAAGGAAAAGGTGTTTTATTTTCCAATAACGATGTAGTTGTTTACGAAAATAATAAAAAGACTAATTATAAGACAAAAAATATCGTTATTGCCACTGGATCAGAAGTTGCATCTTTACCTGGGGTTCATATAGACGAAAAAAATATTATTTCTTCTACTGGAGCTTTATCGCTTAATAAAGTACCAAAAAAACTTGCGATTATAGGTGGTGGATACATAGGTTTAGAAATGGGGTCAGTATGGTCTAGATTAGGATCAGACGTAACTGTCATTGAATATCTTGAACACATTACTCCTGGAATGGATCGAGAAATTTCAAACGAATTTCAGAAGATTTTAACTAAACAAGGAATAAAGTTCAAAATGAACACTAAAGTCAATTCTGTAAAAAACTTGAGCTCTGGGGTATCAATTAATTTTACCGATATTAAAAATTCTAAAGACGAAAATTTAGATTTCGATAAAGTTTTAGTTTCAGTTGGAAGAAAACCTTACACGGAGGGACTCAATTTGACAAAAATAGGAGTAAAAAAAGATGCAAAAGGTAGAATAGAAGTAAATAAAAAATTACAAACATCAGTCAAAAATATCTATGCGATAGGAGATGTAATAAAAGGACCTATGTTAGCACATAAAGCCGAGGAAGAAGGCATAGCTGTTGCAGAAATTTTAGCTGGTCAAGCTGGACACGTAAATTATGATGTTATTCCAGGCGTAATTTATACTTCGCCTGAAGTTGCAACAGTTGGAAAAACCGAGGAACAATTAAAAAAAGAAAACAAAACGTATAAGGTGGGAAAATTTCCTTTTTTAGCAAATTCTCGTGCAAAAGTTAATAATGAAACAGAGGGATTTGTTAAGATTTTAGCTGATGGAAATACTGATAAAGTTTTAGGTGTTCATATTATAGGACCTCATTGTGGGGACATGATTGCAGAAATGGCATTAGCTATGGAATTTGGTGCAAGTGCGGAAGATATAGCTAGAACTTGCCACGCCCATCCAACACACACTGAGGCAATAAAAGAGGCCGCATTAGCTGTTGATAAAAGACCAATTCATTTTTAAATAAAAATAATTCTAATACTATCATTTTATGAAAGCACAAGTGTTGTTGCCAAAAGTTTTTAATTTTCCATTTACTTATAACTCAAAGAATGCAGGGCATATCGGCAACCTAGTAGAAGTTCCATTTGGATCAAAAAAAGAAATCGGTGTTATTTGGAACAATAATTATCCAGAGCCTAAAAATTTAAAAATTAAAGATATAGGAAAAATAACTGAGTATTCAATAAATAAAAAACTCATTGATTTTATAGAATGGTTTTCATCATACAATATGGTTCCAATCGGGCTTGTCTTAAAGATGGCAATAGGTGGAATAGATAAGTATATAATTAAGAAAGATAATATTGTAGAAATAAAAAAAACTGAAAAAAAAGTTTTTAGATTAAACAGTGAACAAGAAAAAGCACTAAATTTTCTTGAGAAGGTAAATGGAAAATTTGATGTATCAGTACTACAAGGCACTACAGGTTCAGGTAAAACTTTAGTTTACTTTGAACGTATTAAAAAGATAATCAAAAAAAACAATCAAGCTCTGGTCCTATTACCAGAAATTTTTCTAACGAATGATTTTAAATCTAGATTCGAAGAATTCTTTGGGTTTGAACCTGCAATTTGGCATTCTAAAATAACACCAAAACAAAAAAGAATAATTTGGAAAGGGATAATTAGTAATAAAATCAAAATTTTAGTAGGCGCTAGGTCAGCTCTACTTTTACCTTTTAAGAAATTAGGAATAATAATTGTTGATGAAGAGCACGATACATCCTACAAACAAGACGAAGGTGTAATTTACAATGCCAGAGACATGGCTATATCAAGAGCAAAATTTGAAAAAATTCCTATCCACTTAGTTTCTTCCGTACCTTCGATAGAAACATTTAATAATATTATTAATAAAAAATATAGACACATTAACATTGTGAAAAGATTTGATGAATACCCACTTCCTGAAACAAAAATTATTAATCTGAATATTGCAAAAATTAAAAATAAATTTATAGCAAATGAAACAATTAAATTAGTAAAAAATTATTTAGTTAAAAATGAACAAGTCTTATTTTTTATCAATAGAAGAGGTTTTGCCCCATATTTAATATGTAAAAAATGTGGAAATAAATTGATCTGTTCTAATTGCTCTCTGTATTTAACTTTTCATAAAATAAAAAATAAAGCTATTTGTCATCACTGCTCATTTGAAAAAGGGATTAAAACTAAATGTAATTCTGATGGAAATTGTGAATTTATCATGTATGGGCCTGGAGTAGAAAAAATATTTGAGGAAGTAAAAGAAATTTTTCCAAGTAAAAAAATTAGCATATTTTCAAGCGATTATTTAAAAACAAAAGAAAAAACAAAAGATTTATTTAGAGAGATTAATGAAAATAAATTAGATATTTTAATAGGAACTCAAATGATCTCAAAAGGATTTAATTTTCCAAAATTAAATTGCATAGTTGTAATTGATGCTGATTTTTCAGGTAGAGGGTATGACTTAAGGACAACAGAGAAGAATATTCAATTATATCATCAGCTAAGTGGAAGAGCAGGTCGATTTAGTTCTGACTCTTTAATTATTTATCAAACATTAACACCCTATGATGCTACTCTTAATGAATTAATTAAAAATCGATCTGATGAACTTTTAAAAAATGAACTTTTGTTAAGACAAAGAAATAAACTACCTCCGTTTATTAGACTTATTTCTATAATTGTTTCATCAAAGGACCGTAGTTTGAGTCTACAGGGAGCTCGCGAAATTAAAGCGAAACTTAACTTAATTAAGGAGTTAGAAATTTTGGGACCAGTAGACTCTCCATTGCTTAAAATTAAAAAAAATTTCAGAACGAGATTATTGATTAGGTTCAATAGTAGGTTTTTAATGCAAAAAAAAATCACTAATGTACTGAATAGGCTTAAAATCTCATCAAAAATTAAACTTACGGTTGATGTGGACCCTATCAATTTTGCTTAACTCCGTAATTGGCAACTTGATCAAGTTATACTCTTATGGTACGACCTCTGCATAATTTCACTAAAAATTCTTACTAATAAAATGAGCACAAACAAATCTTTCTCAACAGAAACCTCAGAAAGATACTCGCGCGCTTTATTTGAGCTATCTAACGAGACAAGTGAGTTAGAAAAAACTGAAAATGATATCAAACAATTTCAATCTTTACTTAATAAGAGTTTAGAGATTAAAAACTTTATTAAAGACCCAACCCAAAGCATTAGTCAACAAAATAAATTTTTTGATTTATTGTCAAATAGATTAAATTTCTCTAAAAATTTAAAAAACTTTTTCTTACTATTAATTGAAAAGAGAAGAATTTTTTATGTTAACAAAATCTCAGAAAGCTTTTTAAAACTCTGTTCAAAAAAAAGAGGTGAACTAGAAGCCTCATTAATTTCATCAAAAGATCTGTCTAAATCGGAAATAGAGACTATAAGCAAGGATTTATCTGCAACAATGGGATCATCTATAAAATTTAACTATAAAGTTGATAAAGAATTAATTGGAGGGGTAAAGATACAATTAGGAAGTTTTATGATTGACACTTCAATTAAAAATAAACTTAAAAAGTATAAACTTGCGATGTTAGAAAATTAAATGACAATAAATCCTTCTGAAGTTACAAAATTATTAAAAGATCAGATAAAAAATTTCGGAGAAAAGGCTGAGGTTTCTGAGATTGGAAAAGTTTTGTCAGTTGGAGATGGTATAGCAAGAGTTTATGGTTTAGATAATGTTCAAGCCGGAGAAATGGTAGAATTTGAAGATGGATCCAAAGGAATGGCTTTAAATTTAGAGAATGACAATGTTGGTGTTGTTATTTTTGGTGACGATAGAAATATCAAGGAGGGTGACACTATTAAAAGAACAAATGCAATTGTAGATGTTCCAGTAGGTAAAGAGCTTCTAGGTCGAGTGGTCGATGGACTAGGCAATCCAATTGATGGCAAAGGTTCACTCTCTGTAAAAGAGAGAAAGCGTGTGGAAGTAAAAGCTCCTGGTATTATTCCTCGACAATCTGTTAACGAGCCAATGCAAACTGGTTTAAAGTCGATAGACTCATTGATCCCCATTGGAAGAGGCCAAAGAGAATTAATTATTGGTGATAGACAAACAGGTAAAACTGCAGTGGCAATTGATGCAATTATTAATCAAAAAAAAATAAATGAGTCAAAAGATGAAAAGAAAAAACTATATTGTGTTTATGTTGCTATTGGTCAAAAACGTTCAACTGTCGCTCAAATAACAAAAACATTAGAAGAAGCTGGAGCTTTAAAATATACTACAATTGTTGCAGCTACAGCTTCTGACTCAGCTCCCTTACAATTTTTAGCTCCTTATACCGGATGTACAATTGGTGAATATTTTAGAGATAATGGTATGCATGCTCTTATAGTTTATGATGATCTATCAAAACAAGCTGTAGCATACAGGCAAATGTCCTTATTA
>MDSZ01150884.1_pt1 | contig 19720 bp, 13 predicted proteins | sample 811201 | NCBI WGS metagenome assembly MDSZ01 (sample SAMN05326647, study PRJNA326480) | marine metagenome | isolation source: seawater | place: Indian Ocean: North | collected 2010 | reverse complement strand
GGCAGCCTGATCATTAAGCGCACCATACTCGGAGACAATCTCGTCGGGGGCTGCAATGACGGCGTGAGGTTCATTGAACCAGATGTTGATGAAAAATGGTGCGTCGGTTCCATGTTTGTCGATCCAGTCAATGGCTTCATCAACAACGAGCTGGCAGGAGTAACCTTTCATGGGCCCAACGGGTTTACCGTTACGCAGAAAGTTGGTGGGATCTTTGTGACTCGGATGAGCGCCATTGACCAGGCCGAACCAGTAGTCGAATCCATGATCGGACGGGGTGGGATTGCTGCGCCCGTTAACAGGCATGCCGAGATGCCACTTGCCAAAGTGAGCGGTACCGAAGCCTTCGTCTTTCAGGACCTCGGCGAGTGTCTTTTCATCCCGAAGGAGATGCATTTTGTGACGCTGTTCACTGAGGACGGAATAGACTCCGGCACGGATGTGGTTACGGCCAGTGAGAAAAGTCGCACGGGAAGGAGAGCAGACCGGCGCCCCGGAATGGAAGTCAGTGAACCGCACGCCTTCGGCAGCCAACGTGTCGAGAACAGGTGTCTTGACGGGACCGTCGTAACAGCCGATGTCGCGGTACCCGAGGTCGTCGACGAGGAGCGTGATAACGTTGGGCCTATCGGTCGTGGTGTCGGCGCGAACTTGCGGAAAAGCAATGGTCGGGACAATGAGAAATGCCATCACCAGGCTGGCTGCACATTGATTCACTGTCGCTGCGATATCTCTTGGGAAACGTTTCATTGTACTTCTGGAACAGTTAGCGAGGAAGAAGTTGATTACTTTGGTGCGTCTTCGAAGTGTGGATAACGGTAGTCGGCGTTGTCGTCCGTTGAAACTTTATGCGTTGAACCATCTTCGGGTTTGTAGATATAAAGTTTGCCGCCTGCGTGATAAACGATTGAGGATTCGTCTTTCGACCAACGCGGGTAGGCAAACCAGACCGGTTTCTCTTCCTCATTTGCAAACGGCAGTGCGTTGGTTATTGTCCGGCTCGTTTCATCAAAATCTGCCATGTAAAGTATTCGTCCATTCACCCGTCGTTTGAATCCACGTTGAAACTCAAAGCAGACTCTCGTCTCGGTCGGTGAGAGACTGACTCGGGCCAGCACTCCTGTTTCTGCCAAAGCACACTCAATGTGTTGGAATGTCGGCTTGGTATCTTTTCCAGGTGTCATCAGGTAGTAGCCCATGCCTTGGTCTGGCGGATTCGACCGGACAAGCATCCGGCCGTCCGTAAGACACGTGTAGGCCCACGTAGAATGTCCCTTGCTGGTGAGAGGGACTTCGTCTCCCGGTTGGGCGCCCACTGTGCTGGCCATCACCACATAGCCCCCCGTCTTCGGATTCTTTCGATTCCAAACCGGCGTATTTGTGCCGTCACGCGTCCAGGTCTGATTGAAGTCCGTGTGTGTCCCGTCAGTTAATTGATGTAACCCTGTGCCGTCCACATTTATGATGTGAATGGCAGTCTTCCATTTCGATACATCGGGATCATTTTTCAACCTTCGGAAAAAGACCAGCATGTCACCAGTCTTTGACCAGGATGGCTTGAAGTCGTGATGACCCGTAGTAAGTGGTTTGTTCTCTGGCTGACCATAGATGTTGACGTGAATTTCGCCGTTCACGTAATACGAGCCCCGAACATTTTGATGGTCGCTTTGGCTCGCCAGATTGCCACTGCCATTTGATGACAATGCGTCTTCAGAAAAACCGGGACAAACCAGCAGCAGTGAGCCAACAAGTGTGCGAATAGACTTCATACAATTTCTTCCGACTTTGCTTACGTTCTCAAATGTTTAATGAGATCGATGTATTCAATTATCTCACGATTGGATCAGCGTGTCAGGGAATACGATGGATTCCTCAAATATTCATCTCATAGGCAAAACCATCAACTTCAACTTTGCGCCGGTTTGGCTTACTGGGCCAAGCCGGCTCTGACATTCCCGATCGCCACTCTTGATAGAGTGCTTCCAACTGCTTGACGATCTCAGGCTTTGCACTGGCCAGGTTCGTGGATTCGCCAATGTCATCCGCCAAGTCAAAGAGCCATGTGTTGTCATAGGACTTGACGAGCTTCCACTTACCATGCCGGACCGCAATGTTAGGTCCATTACTCCAAAACAGTGTTTCATGAGGCGTTCCGGTAGAATGACTGTTCACAAAGGGCATCAAGTCAACGCCATCGAGCTTGATGCCGGAAGGAACGTCGATCCCCGCCGCCGCGCAAATCGTAGGAAATAAGTCGAGCGTGCTAGTCGGCTGATCATAAACCGCATCTGGTTCAAATGTACCTGGCAATTTGATAACCATCGGAACACGAATTCCACCTTCAAACAAAAACAGTTTTCCGAGCTTGAGTTGGCCATTGCTTTGCACACCCGTATAGATGGGACCGCCATTATCATTGACGAAAATCACAAGCGTGTTTTCTGAGAGACCGTGTTTGTCGATTGCGGCAACAATCGAGCCCACGGCATCATCGAGGGCACTGGTCATCGCGTAGTAATCACGCTTGGTTTGGTCCGTTTCATTCGGAAACCGATCCTGATATTTTCTTGTCGCTTCGATCGGCGTATGAACCGCGTTGAACGGAACGTACGCAAAAAATGGCGTGTCGTGATTCGTAGCGATGAAATTGACCGTTTCTCTGGCAATAGCGTCAGTCAGATATTCTGGTTCGATCAGCGGCGATGTATCTCGCATGATGGTGCTGTGAAACGGCTGTGGCGATTTGGCAGGGAAAAAGGAATGAGCACCGGCCAGAAAGCCATAAAACTCATCAAAGCCACGGGCCTGCGGGTGGAACTGAGGCTGCGTGCCCAAATGCCATTTGCCAAACATGCCTGTGACATAGCCGGCCTGTTTCAAAACATCCGGCAATGTGACGACCGACGGATCGAGACCGCGATGCAAGCGATGTGTAATGGCACCACCGGCAGTATTGAATTCGAAACCAAATCGCTGTTGATATCGTCCCGACATGAGCCCAGCACGAGACGGACTGCACGATGCTGCAGTCACATAGGCATTCGAAAAACGAACACCTTGGTTACCAAGTGCGTCTATGTTCGGTGTTGGGATTTTTTGGGATCCATACAGGGATGTGTCTCCATACCCAAGGTCATCCGAGAACAGCAACACGATATTCGGCGGACGTTTGTCACCAGATGCTACGTCGGCGATCGTTGAGAGAAGTTCTCGTTTTGCAACTTCACCCTTCGTGCTCGCTGGAAAGACTGGCTTACTGGATACATTCTTACCGGCTGCTGCATTCTCGCGAGCGCGACGTCGTTTGGCGTACGAACGAGCCTCCTGTTGAGAGACAAAGCCATCGGAATCGGAATCCATTCGTTTGAACAGCGCTGTGTTCCTGATTTCATCAGGTTCAAGTCTGCCATCACTGTTCTTGTCAGCATTGCTAAATGCAGATTCCGCAGCGCTTTGTCTCGGTGACTCCTGTTTCGTTCCATCCTGCGCACATAAAATGCTAGAACGCAGGAGTAAGGCGAGCAGCATGAGCGTGCACATACTTGACACAATACATTTGTTCATCGGACGGACCTATCGTTTGCTGTTGGGACCACAAGTGAACACAGCATGATCACTCGTTGCCAGAAGGGTTTTTGGTTCTTTGTCATCTTGTGATGTCCTACGTTGATCGACCGCCGTCGCTCGCTTCGTCTGCGAGAGGCGACTATACACAGGCAACAAACAAGGGTGGCGAATACGATGCACAAATCATACTGTATTACCAGCGTTGTACAGCAATCGTGGACATCCTTGTTATTAAGGATTGAGGATGGGTTTCATGTTCAGCGTCCAGTCACTCTTTACTGTTTCCGCTTACGTATAGCCCCATCAAGATCTGAAGCGTCGCCTGACGTCGTAGAAACCGCATCCGGGGACAGCCAATCAAGTTGAGACCAGTTTTGCAGACTCATTCTCTGGTCAGGTCCCGACGTACTGCGTCCGTTTCTGACATATTCACCGGCCAAAGCAGTCAATGCACTGACGACTTCGGGATGTTCGTCGATCAGATTAGTCGTCTCATCCGGATCAGTCCGCATGTTGTAAAGCTGGCGGTTCGGAGTGTCGAATGACCTCTGTTCAATCGTTCCGTTGTACCGACTGCTGCGTTGCCCGGCTCCGTAACCGTTCCCTCCGGATCCCGCGTGCAACAGCAATTTCCAGTCACCGTTTCGAATCGCAAATCGACCGCTCGATGAGTGGTGAATAATTGCATGAGCTTTTCGGTAGTCACCGCCTTTGCCTAGCATCAATGGAAGAATGGAAACGCTGTCGACCCCCTGATCTTCGGGAAGCTCGACAGACAGAAGTTCTGAAAATGTTGCCATCATGTCGACAAGACAGAACGGTGTGTCGCACGTTGAGCCCGGCGCGATCACGCCTGGCCAGCGAGCAATGAAGGGAACCCGGTGTCCGCCTTCCCAGTTGTCGCGTTTGGCTCCCAGGAAGTGAGAGGAGCTGTCGTGACCAAACGTACTTCGGCGTGGATACATGTTGGTCTCAGGTCCGTTGTCACTGGTCACAATCACCAGGGTGTTGTCTGTGAGTTTCAATCGATCCAACGCATTCATCACCCTTCCTATGTGATGATCCACTTCCACCATGAAATCGCCGTAGATATCCAATTTGCTTCTACCAACGAAGGCATCACCGGGCGCGTGCGGTGTGTGAGGGGCATTGAGAGGCATGTAGACGAAAAAGGGGCTTTGCTCGTTGCGTTGGATGAAGGAGATGACTTCGTCGGTCAAGGTCGGCATGACATGCTTATGCCGCCAGCCAGGAACCGCAGGCCCCTGCCGACCACCTTTATCTTCTTCCTTCAAACTGGAAGTGGGTTGCTCGGTGACACGGTCATTTCGAATGAAAACGTAGGGGGGCATGTCCAGAGATGCAGCGATTCCGAAGTATTCGTTGAATCCGTTGACAATGGCGGTGTTCTGAATCGGTTTGGTGAAATCGATCCCCTCCGAGTTGTTGCGCATGTTGTAGCCCTTTTCTCCGCGCATTCCTCCGCCCCAGTCCATTCCCAGATGCCACTTCCCAATGCAGGCAGTTCGGTAGCCCTTGCCCTGGAATAAATCCGCCACTGTCATGCGTCCTTTCTCGATGAGTGGCTGTGAAAAGCCACCGAGAACACCACTCTTCAATCCGGTTCGCCACGCGTAGCGGCCAGTCAGCAGGGCATAGCGTGAAGGCGTACAGACAGCGGAGGCCGAATGGGCATCGGTGAAGCGCATGCCACCCTTGGCCAGCTGGTCCAGATTTGGCGTATGGATTTTGGATTCGGCGTCGTAGCAGGTGACGTCGCCATACCCCATGTCATCGGCAAAAATCAAAACGACATTGGGATGCCTGACTTCAGCTGAGGCATACGCAGTCAGCAACAGGAAGCATAAAAATGTGAGCATCGGTTTCATGTTATTTCCTTTTGGGTGCGCCAAAGTGCGGCGCGTTTTTCCTGGGGAGCCATTTTTTTAATTCCGTCTTGGTCAGATCGTGGGTCGTGTCATTGGCCAGGTTGTTCCTCTGAAGTGGATCGGCTTTGACATCGTAAAGCTCCTCGCCTCCGTCGCTATAGCGTATGTAGTGAAAATCGCGTGATCGAACGGCGTGATTCGCACCGAGCCAATGGGGTGAGTTTGTGATGATTGCTGGATACGGCCACTCGGCGTTCGGGTCGTTGACAAGCGGTGCGAAACTGCGTCCATCGAGTTGTCTATTGTTCGGTAAGCCGCATAACTCCAGCAACGTTGGATAAAGGTCGACGAGACTGACCGGGCTCTTACAAATCTTTCCATTCGCTGGAGTGCCGGCGGGCAACGTACCAGGCGAGTAGATGATCAACGGTGTGCGGCTAGTCTGCTCCCAGAGTGCCAACTTCCCGATTTTCTTCTCGCCGACGTCGTAGCCATGATCGCCCCAGAGAACAACGATGGTGTTGTCGCGATAATGACTCTTTTCTAACGCGTCGAGCACATGACCGACGCAGGCATCAGCGAATGAGTCCGCGGCGAGACACCCCTGAACAGCTTCCTTCCATTTACCGCTCTCACGGATGTGTTTGATGTGCCGCTCGCCCATCCGTTTGCCAATGGCAGGTATGTCATCGAAATCGTCTGCCTGGTAGGGTGGAAGTTCGATGCCTTCGAGCGGATGCATGTCAAAGAATTGTTTCGGGGCGTACCACGGAAGATGAGGCAGGTAGATTCCGCAGCCAAGGAAGAATGGCTTGTCGTGATCTCGCTGCAAAAACTGAGCAGCACCGTCCGCCGTTTTCCAATCAGGATTGGCTTCAATGGAGGCGTCGGTCGGACCCCAGTCGATGAGCCGAGCGAGGATGGGATTGGATTCGAATTTGGGCCGGAGTCCATGCTTGTAGCGTTCCTCTTTCGGCGGTGGGACGGCGCCGGTTCGGGTGGAATAGACATGATCCCACGCCGCGGCATCAGAGAATGTGCCATGTGCTTGGTGATAGAGTTTGCCGCCGCCCCAGGCGAGGTAGCCATGTCTGCGGAAATACTGCGGGAGCGTTACCCAATCCTTGTACTCCGGTATGTCGCGAAACCAGTTGAGGTTGCCATAGATTCCGGTCGTCGATGGCCTGAGCCCCGTCATGATCGAGGTGCGCGACGGGCTGCACAGTGGAGCAGCACAGTAGGCCTGCTCGAAGAGAATTCCCTTGCGGGCCAGTTTGTCAATGTTAGGAGTCTTCGCCTGTGGATGTCCGCCAAGACAACCAACCCAGTCATTCAAATCATCGACGGCAACGAATAGGACATTTGGCCTGTCGATCGTGGCGTCGGCGTACCCCTGCTTGTTTGATAAGAACAGAACAACAAGCACTACGATCGTGCTCAAGAAACATTTTCGCATTACCATGTGAGTGTTCCCGTACTCGAACCGAATTCCTCCGCCTGAATGCCCATCCCATGAAGCATGCTCACAAAAAGATTGCAGAGCGGCGTGTTGTGATGGGTATCGTGGGCAATGTACCTACCGTGGTGATAGCCACCGCCAGCAAGAAGAACTGGAAGGTTTCTCGGATCATGGGCATTGGCATTTCCAAGATTGCTACCAAAAAGAACAGACGTCTGGTCCAGCAAACTCTTCCCGTCTTCAGTCGGCTGTTTCATCCGAATGAGAAATTCATCGAAACACTTAAGGATTTCAGTCTCAATAATCTTTAATTGTGTGATTCTCTCAGGGTCCTGTCCATGATGAGAGAGAGGATGATGACCTGCTGTAACACCCTCGATCTTCGGCGTGCCATGATCACTCTGGATAACAACCGTAATGACACGCGAGGAATCGGTTTGGAAAATAAGCGGAATAAGGTTGAACAACGACCGGAGCCGTCCAAGGATATCTGATGAATCAGCAACGTCCTTGGGAGGCGACGCTTTCACATCGGGTTTTGGCCGATCAAGCCACGCTTCAGATTGTTTGAGGTCTGTTTCAGCAATCCGAATCGAGTCAAAATATTCTTCGAGTTGATGCTGGTCACTGCCACTTGCAGCACGACGTATTGATCGTATTTGTTCGATAACGTGATCGAGAATGCTGTGACCCTCCGCTAAACGACGCCGTTGTCGCTCAATGTCCATCGGACTTCCAGTAAGGAATAACTTGGCAAACACTTCGGATGGCATGTCCTCAGCCGGAATCATCACCCCATTGCTCGTGAACGACTGGCTTGTCTTTTGATTGCTACTAAGTGCAATAGATGGGAAGCGTGTGACACCACCAAGTTGCTCAGCTGCAAATTGATCGACTGAAATGGAGTTCTTAAATCCACCGAGACCAGGGTTTCGTGCAGAGGTAAGAAATGTCATCTCAGTATCGTGAGGATCCTTCCCTACTTGGTCTGGATGCGAAAGACCTGAAAAAAGCGTGAAGTCTTTGCGGTGTGATTCAAGTAAATCCAAGTATTCCGTACTGTCATAGTCGAGCCCCGCTTCCTCTGGGAACAAGGATGGTGCATGGAGCCCCAAGGTATTGCAAATACATACCATTCGCTTGGGTGACAGATGCTGCTCACTTCCACAAGCCGGGCTCATGGACTCAAGAAGCGGGAGTGCAAGCGAAATACCTGACGTTTTGAGTATGGTACGTCGTGACAAAAAAGCAGACATCATCGATTCCTAAAAAGAGGACTTGCAACAACATGGTGAATGAGATCTCGAAACGGATAGCCATCATCCTGCGTTGCTTGAAGAATACGTTCAACCTCATCACGATCACAAAATTTGATGCCGCCACCTGTTGAAAATGCAATCAACTGTGAAACGACATTGCGGGCGATCTGTTCTGACGATTTCCGCAATAATGTCCGGTAGTCACGAATATCCTGAAAGGCATCACCTTCAACAGTCACTCCAGATGTTTCAACTTTTCGACCAACGCTGTACTGCACATGGTTGAATCTGAGGCCAGGCTGGAGCTTTTGCCCTGTTTTTTTCCTATTTCGATAATGCAAACGGTAATTCCCGACAGGATCAAAACTCTCCATCGCAAATCCCGGTGGATCAATTTTCCGATGACACACACCGCACGTCTCGACAGACTGATGCTTCGCGAGCATTTCACGAATTGTTGTTGATCCTCTTGTATCCGGTTCAATTGAACCTATATCTGATGGCGGCGGATTCGGTGGTAATCCGAGAAGTTTTGTGAGAATGAAATTCCCCCGCCTCACTGGTGTTGTAACCGTTCCATTTGCAGTAACTTTTGCGATAGAGGCGTGACCAAGAATACCGCCTCGTGGGCTCGATGCATCCAACGACACCTTCCGCATCCTTTCACCCTGAATGCCTTGAATCCCATAGTGCTCTGCAAGTCGCCGATTGAGGAATGTAAATTCAGAGTCAACAAGATTGTGAATCGGAAGATTCTCAGCAATGAGATGGGTGACAAAGTCTCGTGTCTCAGCCAGCATGGCCATCCTTAATACATCGTCATATTCAGGATACAGCCAGCCATCAGGGGTTGTGGCATCTATCTGATCAAGTTCTAACCACTGATCAAAAAAATCATGGATAAAATGTTGTTTCTTCTGATGCTTAAGCATGCGATCGACTTGCTGAGCAAGAATGGTGGGAGTAGAAAGCTTCCCATCCGCAGCCAACTGAAGCAATTCCTCATCGGGCGGGCTGCGCCAGAGGAAGTATGACAGCCGACTGGCAAGTGCATAATCCGTCAGCGTTGATTCTTCTGGCGCCGTTTCATTCTGAAGGAACACGAACTCAGGTGAAACCAGTATTGCTCGCAATGGAACGCGAGCACTGGCAATGAAGCCACGTCGTGCTTTGAGATTCGGAATCGCGAGGTTGGTAAGAGCCGTGATCTCTTTCTCAGTAACCGGCCGACGGAAAGCCCTAGGCGCTAATGCTGCAACAGCATCGCGAATATGTTCGTAGTGAGACATCTTCATGATCGGTCGGTAAGAACGACCGTTTGCAACAGACTCCCACTCGACACCAGGAAACAAGGATTGGGTACGTTGCGGAGGCCACATGGACTCCAACGGACCTTCAACACGTACCTTGCGAACACGCACACCTTCCCCTTTGAATTTGCTCGCCGGTTGCGAGTTATAAATAACTTTTCCGTCGGGTGCAGGCTCCAGTTCGTCGGCGCTGACATAGAAGTAGTCGTCTGGGCGCATGTATTTGATCGCTGACACCGTACGGAATGTCTCATCGACATCCCAGGCAGCAAACAGTTCGCTGTTCCCCTGAACATCGTTCTGCCGTTTAAGGCTCATCGTCACTGAGGATCTCGGCTGATACGCCGAGCCGGTCACGGTGATGCGATATCGGCCGGCAACGGGAAACCGCAAACCGTTGGCGTCAGAACGCAGGTTGTGGTTTTCACCTCGAAACATGATGAGATCATCTCCGGCGCGAAAGACCGTACCACCGCCATTGCGTACGGGACGTTCAAACCACATTTTCATGTAACGTGAATTCGCGTAGTCAAGTTCGTGCACCATCTTCGGCTTGGCGCCGAGTTGAATGGCTTCATCGAGAGCAACGTCAGCAGCCTTGAGGTAGCCTTTCACATGTATGCTCGACATTTCTTGCGTTGAGGCAACAACATCAAAGGTTCCTGAATCACTTTCTGGTGGAACATACTTTGCAAGATCCCCACCAATCATGAGCAACTCCCGTAACGTATGCTCATACTCTTGACGACTTAATCGACGCGAGGGGACACGGCCAACCGTATGGTAACGGGCTTGATTCACGCGAACGAGTTCACCTTTGAGAAGTGATAACATGTTTTGGCTTGATTCTTTGCTTGGCTGATCCTCCGAAGCAGGTGGCATCTCCCCCCGCTGTACTCGATCGAAGACATGAACCCATGATTCAAAAACCTGTTCATTCTCAAAGTCATACCCGAGTGATTCCAGATCAAGTTGCGTATCTGTATTGACATCATGGCAACTGACACACGACTCCTCAATAAATTCCTGAAGATCATGCTTCCATTCAGCTGCAGTGCTCAATGCTGGCAGAAGAAGCGTGACAAAAATAATGCATGAGACTTGATTCACTGCTGACTTTCTTTGAATGCATACAGCGCTGAGTGCGTGCGAACATAGAGGCAATCATCGCAAACAGCGGGCGTGGCATACACACCATCATCCATTTCATTGGTTGCAATGACTTCCGCTTCCTCCCCAACATTCAAAACAGCAATGCGACCCCGCCCATCGGCTATGTAGAGATGACCTGCAGCGATGATTGGTGATGCATAGTGCGTGCCACTTCCGCCAGTTCGCTTTCGATAGACACGCCTGCCAGACTTCATCTCGATACAGGTCAGCAGCCCACCATTTTTGACCAGATAGACATACTGTCCGTCACTGATTGGTGACGGCACCTCAGGTATGCCTTGTGTCTCAAGTGTAACAATCTCATCATCTGACAATACGCCATGACCACCGACTGGAAGTGAGAGCAATCCATGGTTCTGATACCCACGACGAAAACGAGCGATATCATGCATCTGTCGCTGCCATTCGTCCTCTGTGATATCTCCATCCTTGTTTCGATCAACTTTCTCAAAACGAATTGATGCACCATTCTGGGGTGCCTCAGCCCCCTCGGGTCGATGAAAGATCCAGAGACGCGGGAACTCTTTGCGCTGAATAACACTGTCGGCATTTGTATCGTGATCTTCAACCAGCGTTACAAAGTCAGGGAAGGCTGGCCTTAATGCTGGCTCTCCCAATTTATTCCATGCGGCGACGACCACTCGTCCCTGGACAATGAGAGGAGTACTTGTGGCAGTCGTCGCACACGTTGTGATCCATTGCTGCCGGCCAGTTGCAACGTCAAACCCCTGAACACTTCGTGCACCGTGAAGAATGAGTAGGTCATCCTGCACAATGGGCATGGCAGTGCAGGCCAGTTCTGCATGAAAGGGCTCGTCTTGAGGTACTTTCCAGATTTCTTGACCAGTGTGCTTATCGACTGCCAATAAGAAATGGTCAATGAAATTTCCTCGATACAAAATAACCTTATCACCGACGATGATGGGTGAAATCGCATTGCCGGCATACGACTTTGCAAGCGGGAGCGGCACCTCCCACATCGGGTTCCCATCGTAATCAAAGCAAACAAGGCCAAATGACCCAAAGTATGCAATGACATACTCACCATCAGTCACGGGTGTACTGCTTGCAGGACTGAAAGAAGGATGCCCTCGCTCGATCTCTTTCGTGGCTATCGGTCGCTCCCATCGAATACGTCCTTGATGGCGATCAATTGCAACAACACTCAGACGCTGTCGTGTCTTGTCAAAGGTTGTAAGGAAGATCGAATCACCACTAATGATCGGCGAACTGTGCCCCGACTGCATGCCCAAACGCCAAAGAAGGTTTTTCTCTGGCCCAAATTCAACCGGTGGATGTGCATCGGATGCCACTCCTGAACCATTTGGACCACGAAATTGACTCCACTCAGCCTTCCCGTGCGTATCGGCACATACAACCAGAAGACAGATAAAGAGCATTCTTCTCATGGACCGACTCCGCTGGATTGAAGATACGCCAGCAAGTCATAGACCTCTTCAATCGTAAACGTGTCCAACAAACCAACAGGCATGGTGGAAACATCTGCAACATGCCGCTGTTCGATGGATCCCTTACTGATCGTCTCAACCTCATCGGGTTTGAGCATATTGGGGAGAAGCTGCAGAGAATCCTCATTTTCTTTAATCACCAAACCCGTGAGCAGCCGCCCATCATCAACCAGAATCATCTGCGTTTGAAAATCCTTATGAATCTCACGAGACGGATTGACAACCTGCTGCAACAGCTTTATTCCCTGAAATCGCTTCGTAATATCATTCAAATCCGGTCCAAGCTTTTTTTCTCCGCTACCTTTTGAATGGCAACGGCTACATGTAGCTTGTTCAAAGACACGCCGTCCCTGAACAAGGTTACGCTGCCCCAGATTATCAGGCACCTGACCAAAAGAGTGGTGTTGCCACTTCTTGACAAACCTCCGTTTTATGGGAGCGTTCGCACTCGCAACGTACTCTTGGCTGGCAACATGCTCCATAATCCGTACAAACATCTGTCCATCACCGCTCCGTGATGGATTTGCCTGACGAAATTCATTCCAGAGTTTTCCAACACGAGGGCGATTGCGATCTGGTATTTCAGCCATCCGTTTGTCAACGTATTGCTGATGCGGCATTGTTCGATAGGCAGCTGGCATTTCCGCTTTATCGATCTTCGCAAACAATGCGGCATTGTCTCTCTTCGCCGGGCGGCTGATCTTCGGCGCGGTAGCGAGGTTGCCAACGTCATGACGACCGTCGTAGGTTTTCGGTGTGAGCTTCAGACTGCCTCCGTCAGGCAGGATCGTTGGCAATGAGATTTTGATCACAGCACCCACGCCGCGTTCCATATGTCGCGCTGGTCCAGACGTGCTCGTCCAGACGTTGCCATCGTCGTCAAACTCGATTTCGCGTGTGTAGGAAACACGAGTGGGCAGTCGGAACTCCACAAGTGATTCCGTCTTCGGATCAAACCGATTGATGGTGTCATTTCCCGTACCGCAAATCCAAACAATGCCATCTTTATCAACGTTCAGTGCATATGGAATCTGATTTTCTGCATCAGGCAGTTCATAGACCGTCCACTTCTCATCGTTTGGATCGAACTTGCCAAACACGCCCGAGCCGAACCCGGGAACCCACACCATTCCGTCAGGAGCCACGTGCAAGCGCCTTGGACCACGAAACGGTGGATTCCATTCCTTAATGTCACCGTCTTCAGCGCTCGGATCGATTCGACCAATGCGATTGCCATTCAATTTTGAATACCAGATCATGCCGTCAACTGGTGAATAATCGAGACCGTAGGGCGTAATACCTCGTGACTCACCACGACCGGCAGCAACAGCCTGTCCAGCAAGAAGCAGTTTGTATTCTTTGACAATGTGCGTCTTTGGGTGAATGGAAAAGCACGAATTTGACCCAGCGTCGGTGTACCAGATGAGTCCCTCGGGATCGTTTGGATTGATCCGAAGTGTATGCGGATAATCTCCCCGCGTCTTGGGAGCCTCACCACTACTAAACGACTCAAATGTTTCCGTATCGAGATCAAAACGAACCATTTTTCCACTCGCACACATTGTGGTCCACAGACTGCCATCATTCGCCGTCTCAATCGAATGCGGTCCATACGCTCCTCGTGGAAAGCGATACGTTGTTTGTTCGCCAGATGTCTGATCAAGCGCGATCATGCGACCCTTCGAGATATTGACGGCATAAACCCTGCCATCCCGCCCGATCTCCAGGTCATGGAATGACCCTTCCAATGGCTCATCCATCTCCCACATCGTGATCGTGGCGGCTGCAGCAAGTCCTGTTGGAGCCGGAGGCGGAACGAAGGCTGGCCATCGCTCGACGGCATCACCTTTATAGGTGTCCATCAAACGTGGAATAATGGTTTTCTGGGTATGCGGATACAGACCGCCGAACCCATCCATTCGCAGAAGCATGGTCTCCCAGTCAACAGGCTCTTCCGGGGTGCGAAAACCAACCGTTCCAACCTGATGGCAATAGGAGCACATCATCTTGAAATTCAGTTTGTCACGTGGATTCTCAAAGGCCAACATGCTGAAGGCACTGTTCGCAGGCCGTTGTACCTCCAACTCCTTACCATGAGCACGACGCGTCTGAATAACCAAATTTTCAGATCCAACAGGCACGTCACTGAGCCATTCGTCTGCAAGCCCCATGAGACGAGCACGGATATTATGATCGATTGTGCGAAGGCCTGTAATACGAAACGAACCATCGTCTGCCGAAAACACCGATATCCACTTGCGATGGTCATCATCTATCGCAGACACCATGACGCCTTCAAGCGGTTTTCCAGCAGCATCAACGACCGTACCACTGATCGCTGCTGCATCCACAGAGCTATCAATGCTCAGTCGCACAGCAAGCCACAGTAACAATGGCAGACATTTTTTCATTAATCCGTTCTTTCCAATTGACTCATGGTAATTCTTCTCGGCAAATCATGTACGCCCGAATATGAAATAACCAAAAGGAAGGCTTATTCGTGGACGATTTTCTAAAAAATCACGGTTCTTCACCAGATACATCAAGAACAGCAGCACCAAGAATGAGTTTCCGGAATTGCTCATCAGACACATCGTCAAGAATCTGCATAAAGGCGATGAGATGCTCTACGTCCTCTGCATTGAGTTGCATGACTGAGTATTGATCACTGATGCTTTTGGCTTTTCCCATTTTCTTGAGGCGTGATGCCTCTAACTTCTTCTGCAGCACTGCCTTGAGATCAACTCCTCTCTCAATCGCATTACGAACCGATGGTGTCGGTGTCGCGTCCGTATTGTTTGCGACAACATGCGACATGCCGTCGGTGAACTCTGGAAACACATGACAACTCGCACAATTACCGACACTCACCTCGCCTTCATACCGAAGAAATGTCTTGAGTCCTTCATAGTGTGCTCGCCCCATACCTGCTGGCATCTTCAACAACACTCGACCTTCCTGATTTGCCAGCCGACTGAACATACGACTGGCAAAATCAGTCGGTGTTTCTTCAGCATCTAACTTCTCAGGCAAGCGATTCAAATAGGAGAAGGCATCAAAAATAGATCTCTTTGTTGTGCCAAGACGATGAACACGAATATTCTCTTCGATTGTTTTGCCCTGTTGTGAAACATGATCACCAACCTGACTCTGCCCATGCACGTCTGACAGAAAAAAAAGAGCAACCATGACAGCACCTCCATGCATGACACTCAAGGCAGCACACATGCGTACATAGTGAAAAAACATGAGCGTTCTCTCCTCCCTCTATGGTCATTGCATCACGATGAAAGATTCGTCGTATGGTTGTATCCTAGTGACGGCATGGCATGGGCTTGTCCAGGCGACCAATTGGCCGAAAGACCAGAAACTTTGCAAGATACCACGGATGTTTCATCAGTTGGCCCTCATTTCTTTTTTCTTTATTCTTCCTCTCCAGAGTAGCTTGAACACCATTGCGACTGTATCTCACGAATAAGTCAGCACGCTTACGAGAGGCCACAATCCTCTGGAACTCAAACCACGTAATCAGATCCTTCGTCTTTGCGTATTGCCGAAGTTGCCTGTCGTTGGATTCTGTAATCATCACGAGGTCATCTTGATAGCCAAAAAGCTTCAGCCGGGGCATAAAGAGATGATTGTTCGCATTCACTTCCGTCCGAATATTCGAGAACATAGAAAATGCAGTCGTCGTCTTCAGGCTGAGGTACGGACATGCACCATTCAAAAAGACCAACACGGGAAAGATCCATAAGCATCCCATCGAGCAAAACTCTGGGGCCGTCAAACGACGTGATGGATTGAGATAGAAATGTGCAGCATAGGTGCTTGCCATAAATCCAGCAAAAAGCAACCAGATATAGAAGCCAATTGCATTGGCAACCAGAAAGCCTTGACCTGTTTTATACGCCTGCATCTGAAGAAAAATTCCACTTCCAAAAATAGTCACAGCCAGAAGTTTGATCACAATGCCACCCCAGCGAGGCATACCGCTCCACAACTCACATGGATGATCTTTTGACGAGAACAGAAAAACGGCATACAAGGCATACAGCAGATGTGAAAAACTGTAGATGCCACCATGAGGATGCAGGGCAAGAAACCAATGAAAAAAAAGCCCAAGGACAACAGCAAGCATTCGTGTTGGACGCCACCACAAACCAAGTGGAATAAGTAACTCGATGGCAAGCGTACCCACGATAGTTGGCCAGAACGTCCATTCATCACTCGGTACAAACGGGACGACTGACGCAAGTTCTTTGTGCATCGAGACGGCACAGCTTACTGCTGGATTCAGGAAATCCCAATTCAGCTTATGAAGCACCGTGAACAGATACATGATGATCAGGGAGGCCATGACGACTGGCCGAATCCGTTCATAGATACTGTCCCCAAGGTCATCACATGCCTCTTTTTCTTTTCCCCAACGCGTGACAACAACGACCATGATCGTGCCGAGCATCCCAACATGCACAAGTATTTCAAAAAAAATATGGTTGGGAACGAATGGCAGTCGTTGATACCAGTAGACAAGACTCGCCACCAAAAAAGTGGACAGGGCACATACAGATCGGGGAAGAAAAAAAAGCAGGAGCGTCGCCCCAAGTAACACCTGGCCAGAAACTAAACCCATCCACCATGAGAATGACAACATGTGAATGAAACTGGCTGTGGAAAGACCAATGCCAAGAAAACCCAGTCCTTCTCTGGAAGAAAGACACTGAGGAGCATCCGGACTCTCAGAGGGAACAACGTTTCCTGACACGCTACAACTTCTCCACATGGGTGAGGAATTGAACCTCTAGTTTTGGCACGAAACAAAGAGATGTGAAGGGCCTGCTCATCAACAAGCCAATTCTCAAACGAATGGCTGGAGCAAAGCGTTTTCTACGAGGGCAGGCTTTGCCAGACCATGACAAGCACAAGAAGTCCTCGCACGGACCACGCAACGGTCCGAATCCAATTTGAGGTAACGAGTATGCGGTGATGATAATTTGAAAACGCTTTTGAGAGGGACTGATGTGCAGGAATCTGCACGAAGAACGTAGAAAGCCAAATCAAAGCAATCAGTCCGAACCCTATCCATGCTACGTATGGTGACACAGCCTCAGGACACCACAGACACAGTGCTGATGCAGAGGCCAGTTCTGTTAACATAAGTGGCAAGACGACACGCGTCGTCAAAATCTTATGACGATGCTCATACTCAGCGAACTCACCCTGTCCCACAAGACCAAAGAGAGGATAGTGAACAATCTGAACAAACCAAATGAGTCCGACCATGGCCCATGTCGACGCTACATTGGCTAGCAAGATTAAAAACATTATTCTCAAACCTCTGATCGATCTTCCGCATGTCCTGTGGCATGTCGCTCTTTTGCGTGCTGTTTGAAAGCATGTACGAGTATCAAACTAAATGGCACCCACCAGATCACATCGTTCGTGAGAATGGTCCATCCCATAGCCACTGGAAATCGCTCTTCCCAGACAGCCTGAAGAAAACCAATCGGACCAAATATTTTTCCAAGAAGGCCCACCAAGACTATCGGCCAATGCCGAACAGGATTCGATGCTGCGATGGCATACCCCACACCATACACCCCGACAATCATCCCAATGCACTGCCAGAGTTCCGGATAGATCGGCATTGGCTCAAATGCTGTCCATTGAAAAATAGTTTCAGGAAACAGAATGGCCCAACTTCCCCACGCAACATTGTATAGGGCTGCTGCAACAAGGACGAAAGACATCCACTTTGGCGATATTTCGTTGACTCCCCGCATCAGTTGCCCTCAGTATCATGCCCGTACTGTTCGACGTGGTAAAACACTTGCCAACCCACCATCAACACCAAGCACCTGCCCGGTTATCCAGCTACTTTCTGTGGAGAGCAACCAATCAATAGCCGCAGCAATATCATCTGGTTCACCAAGTCTGCCAAGCGCGTGCATCTGAATTGAATTTGATGCTGTCGTTTCATTATTCCACAGTCTTTCAGTCATTTTTGACTTGACCAAACCTGGAGCAACGGCATTGAAACGAATAGAACTGCCCGCGTAGGTTGCTGCTGCTGAACGAACAAGCCCTTCAATCCCTGCCTTGGCCGCAGCAATCGCTTCATGATTTGGCATCCCGATCGTTGCTGCGGCAGAACTCACAAGAACCACAGAACCACCATGAGAACGCATGCATTTTCCTGCTGACCGAACAACCGAAAAGCTTGATGTGAGATTTGTGGCAAGCACATCATCCCATTCTTCAGAACTTGTAAGATGCGCTGGCTTGAGAAGGACCGATCCAACACAGTGGGCGACACCTCCTACGGCAGCATATTCCGAGGTGACTGATTCAAAACAGTGCTGAATGGCTTCTGCATCACGCATATCAACAACGAAACTCTGAAACCCTAACGCATCTGCAAGGAGCGAAAGCGATGACGCATCCCGGGCGGCCAGCACTGCAGGTCGACCTGACTGAGAGAGACGACGAGCAAGTGATGACCCAACACTTCCCGTAGCCCCAAAGATAATTATTGGCTTATTCGTTATATCTTCCATGGGAACTTTCGTTTTCAACGTAACGTTCGATGACTCTGCCTAAAAAAACCGCACACATGCCTGTAGGCTAACGCCCGGCCCCGTTCCTGCCACATTTTCTCATAAATACAGCTGTTTCCTGCACTTTTATTGGGTTTTCTGCTGTTATCTCTTTTGCTTCCACGATCTCCTCGAAATGCATGGATTCACAGATTCGCCGTATGGTGTTTTGTGAGACTCTGCGGGTTGGGAAGCGATACAGCCTCCCTGCTTTCATTCCATGTAGCTAAACACCCGCGAATAGCCTCATCTTTGAAGTGTATCGACTATCCGGTTTATGACATTCGTTCGAATACTTCTTTTGATATGGGACGAACAGGTCGATCTAGCAGTTCAGCGTGTGACGGATATGCATTTCGTAATGCTTTTTCGTGAATGAATGTTATCAAGGAGTTTGCAATGTACCAACGAAGGCCATCTGTAATGCTAGGGGTTCTGTCAGTCTTTACCCTGTGCCTTTCATTCCATTTCACCGCAGGCAACGTCTATGCGGAACAATGTGACTCCTTTCTCTCATGCTGCGATTGCGACACCTCATGTCGACAGTTTTATCTGGGAACGATCGTGGGAGCGGACTTTGGCACCCTTGATAAAACAGATGCGCTCACCACCGTACCAAACCAATCACTTTTTACTGCTGGTGGTACAGCAGGCGTGCGATCATTCCGTGAGAATGGAGCACTCCGGGTTGAGTTTGAAGGTCGTGGACGTGATGTTATAGGAAGAAACGAAACAGACTTCGGTGAAACTGTCAATTCTTCAGCGAAGTTTGGCTGGTCAGCGATGGCCAATGTCTGGCGAGACTGGGATGTAATCGGGGATGTTGATATCTATGCTGGTGGTGGTATCGGTGCCGGGGGATACCGAAGTGTTATTTCGAGTACCTCAGGACTTTTTTCAGGCGACAACAACGTAGCTGCCTTTGCCTGGCAGGCAGGGGGCGGACTGATCTATGATGTTTCCAATCGCATGGCGATTGATCTTGGATATCGCTTCTT
>MDSZ01134047.1_pt1 | contig 19737 bp, 18 predicted proteins | sample 811201 | NCBI WGS metagenome assembly MDSZ01 (sample SAMN05326647, study PRJNA326480) | marine metagenome | isolation source: seawater | place: Indian Ocean: North | collected 2010 | reverse complement strand
TAGTAATTTGATCAGGATCAATGGTTTTCGGTAGGTTGGATTTAGTTTTTGGCGGTTTTATATTTTTTGCTGGGTTAACTTTTGTCTTTCCTCTTTCCTGAAGAAAGTCAAAAAATGCTCTTATTGCCGAACTTTTTCTTTGAATAGTTCGCGCCGACAAGCCCTTTCTAAAATCGAAAGCGATGAAATCCTGAACATCTGCACCAGTAGCCGTCTCAACTGTTTTATTCTTCTGTTCCGAAATGAATTTCTTAAGCGATTCCAGGTCTCTCTTATAGCTTAGACGAGTATTCTTTGCCAGTCGCTTTTCGACGGAGAGGTGTGTGAGAAATGAAGCTATTGTAACGTTGGGGCTAGAGGTTTTCATTTCGGGACTTAAGATTTTTTGGTATCAACACAGAGAGCATATCAGCCAGGAACTCTAGAAAAAAAGTCTCTTTTGTTTCAGAGAAAAATTCTGGATTCTCATGGCCTAAATTGAAAAGCGCGATAACCTCTTGGTTATCCCTTATTGGTACAATAGCAAATGACCTCGCTCTCTTAGTATCCTCGAAAAATAATTCATGTTGTCGTCTTTTAGAAAGGGGACCCAGAATTGGTGTCTGAGATTTAAAAAGCTTTAACATGTCTTTGCTAAGAGACCTTTTGTTCCTCACCTGAATATAGGTATTAATTACTGATTCGTTGCTTCCTAATATAATCATAGAATATTCGCATCCAAGGTGGGCATGAGTTCCAGAGTGTAGCGACTCAAAAAACTTGTTCTGACTATCACCTAGAATTGCCTCTCTTAAAAAGCTCTGTGTTTTCTTGAATATAACGGCATTCTCATTAGCGTTTTTAAAGAAGCCAAGAATTTGTTCCTTAGCTTCCTTTTGTTTCATTTTGCTTATCTCCAGTTGTTTTTCGATAAGAGAAATTGTTCCTTTGTCTTGGTGGGGTATTCTTAGCCCCTCCAAAACTTCTTCATTGTCAACAAAAAAATCTGGGTTTTCCCGAAGATATTTCCCGATCTCTATTGCATCTAAACCATCTCTCATCCCTCAAATACTCCTTCGTACACTTTTTTAGACGGGCCAGACATAATCATCGGTTTTTCGAAGCCATCCCAATTGATACTAAGAATTCCCCCTGGTTGCTCTACCAAGACTTCGGAATCAAGTTTCCCCAATTTGATTCCACAAGCAACAGCCGCGCACGCCGCCGTTCCACAAGCATTAGTTTCCCCAACGCCCCTTTCATAGACTTTCAGATTTAGCTGGGTTCTTGATATAAGCTCTGTAAAACTCACATTCACCCCTTCCCGAAAGCATTTATGAGTACTCACTGCTTTCCCGACCTCAGCTACAGGATAATCTCGTAAATTTTTCACCTCAACGACTGCATGGGGATTTCCCATACTTACGGGGATTATAGCCAAAGGCTTTTCGTTATTTTTAAGCTTTAAGAGATAATAATCTCCTTCTTTTTTTAAAGGCGAAAATTGATTTCCCTCAACGCTGAAATCGGGTGCTGACATCTCAACGGAAATATTTTTGTCTTCCTGTAACATGCATCTGACAAATCCTTTCTTTGTTTGAAGTTTTATTTCTTTTCTTGAAGTTAAACCTTTTTCTCGAACGAAGGTATGAATGCACCGAGCACCATTACCACATTGCTCTGCTTCGCTAGCATCAGCGTTAAATATCCTATACAAGAAATCTGATTCAGGGTCAGTGGGCGCGCTGATAGTTAAGAGCTGATCGAATCCTACCCCAGTTTTTCTGTCAGCCATTGCTTTAATTAACTGCGAGTTCAGGTCGATCTTTTTTTCTATCATGTCGATAACTAAAAAATCGTTCCCGAGACCATGCATCTTCCAGAATTTAATTTGCATTTAAAATTCTCACGTTGGTCTTAGATTCTCTAAGCTAAAAAGATCTGAAATTTTTTCTCTGTCTCTAATACAGAAATGTGTTTTATCGGCAATTAATATCTCGGCCGCTTTAGGCCTTGAATTATAGTTTGAGCTCATCGTAAATCCGTATGCTCCGCAATCCAATATTGCTATTAGATCTCCTTCAACAATGCTTAAGGATCTTCCTTTTGCCAAAAAATCACTGGTTTCGCAGATAGGACCAACAATTTCCCATTCTAAAGCCTTTGGTTCCGTGCGTTTTTCCACTGACAAAACCTGATGCCACGAGCCATAAAGCGCCGGCCTTAGAAGATCATTCATCCCGGCGTCGACTACTGCAAAATTTTTCTGCCCATTTTTCTTAAGCAGAATTACTCTGGACAGAAGTACTCCCGCGTCCCCCACTATAGATCTTCCTGGCTCTAAAATTAATCGCTGTGGCATGTTTCCCATTGATTTTTTTATGTCATTAGCAAGGTGTGCCCAATTAATAATCTTTTCATCCTTGTATCTAATTCCTACACCGCCGCCAATATCTATATGAGAAAGGGTCATACCTCTCTCTGACAACCTTCTAACAAGTTTGATTAGAACATCCAGGGAGGCCCGAAAAGGTTCAACTTCCGTTATTTGCGATCCAATGTGACAATCAACTCCAACTACCTTCAAATTCGGTTCTTCGTGAGCGAGTTGAAAGAGATCTTCCGCGTTTTCTATATTTATGCCGAATTTGTTCTCGGCTAAACCTGTAGATATGTATGGATGGGTCTTTGCGTCTATATCCGGATTTACTCTAAGCGAAACAGGCGCAATATACCCACCAGAATTTGCGATCTGAGCAATTTTTTCTAGCTCTGCGGCCGATTCAACATTGAAGCAACGAATTTTTTTGTACAATCCTTCTAAGATTTCCCAGTCCTGTTTTCCTACACCTGAAAAAACTATTTTAGTTGGATCTCCCCCGGCCTTTAGAACTCTTGCTAGTTCTCCTCCTGAAACGATATCAAATCCCGCGCCTTGCCGAGCTAAAAGTTGGAGAATGCCTATATTAGAGTTTGCTTTAACCGCGAAACAGATATCGGTTGGTATCGAAGAAAAAGCACGCTTAACCGCGCGAAAATTTTTTTTGATCTTCTCTTCGGAATAGATGAACGAAGGCGTTCCGTAATTCTCAGCCAATTCTTTCATTGAGATTTTATCAAAAAAAAGTTGGTTCTTTTTTCTACTTAGCATGCTTAATCTCTGATTATTTAGGGTGTTGTTTTTCGTTCGATCAGACTCTCTTTGCCGAGCTTTTCTGTTTCAGGCAAATAAAGAGGTCCAGTCTGTCCACACGAGCTGCTTGCCAATAGAAGTAATAATATTAAGACACGGATTGGGTGCATTTTAAAAATTTTCATTTGCGCAAAAGAATTATACTTAACCTTTTTTAAATCAAGAAACTTTAATTTCCATAGGAACTTAGGAAACCTTCTTATTAATAGCGTTAAATCAGTCTGAATTTTCAGGCGTCAGGTTTTTATTAATCAGTCTTTGCTTAGCTTCTTTTATCGCAAGCTCAATATTATTAGGAGATGTCCCACCATAACTGCTTCTAGAATTTAACGACCCTTCTAGCGAGAGGATCTTATAGATGTCTTTATCGATTAGTCTGGAAAACGATTGGAACACTTCCAGCTCAATCTCAAAGAGAGAACAATTAGATTGAATTGCGTGCTGAACGATTCTCCCTACCGTTTCATGGGAATCTCTGAAGGCCATGCCTTTCTTTACAAGATAGTCAGCTAGGTCTGTCGCAGTAGAAAAGCCCTGCGTAGCCGCCTTTGCCATTTTATCACGGTTTAACGATATTTCTGGAATGAGGAGAATAAAGGCTCTTACGCAATTTTCTATTGTGATTGCGGTATCAAAAACCGGTTCTTTATCCTCTTGGTTATCCTTATTGTAAGCAAGTGGTTGAGCTTTCATCAGCGTTAAGAGATTAAGCAAAGCCCCGTACACCCTTCCCGTCTTACCTCTGACTAGCTCGGGAACATCAGGATTCTTTTTTTGGGGCATTATAGATGAGCCTGTGCAGAAACTATCTGATAGCGAAATGAAATCGTATTGAGGCGTTGACCATAAAATTAATTCTTCGGCCCATCGAGAAAGATGCATCATGAGCAGACTAGAGTTAGAGCAAAACTCTATAGCAAAATCTCTATCGCTAACTGCATCCATAGAATTTCTCGATACCCTTTCAAAACCTAATATTGAAGCTACCTGATCTCTGTTAATTGTATATGAGGTGCCTGCTAATGCTGCCGAGCCTAGCGGCAGAACGTTCATCCTTTTTCTGTAGTCGCTGAAACGATCTATGTCTCTATCGATCATTTCGAACCATGCCATTAAGTGATGAGCGAAAGAAACTGGCTGCGCTACTTGAAGATGGGTGAATCCTGGAAAAATTGTCGCAGTCTCATTTTCTGCAAACCTCAAAAGAACACTTTGAAGACTCCTTAGATCGCGAATCATTCGATCGGTAACATCTCTAAGGTATAAACGTAAATCGGTTGCTACCTGATCATTGCGGGACCTCCCAGTATGAAGTTTTTTCCCAACTTCCCCCACCCGTTTTATTAACTCGTTTTCGATATTCATGTGAATATCTTCAAGTTCTAAGGACCATGATAGATTTTCTTTTTTTATATCTTTCTCGATACTTTTAAGACCCGCGATAATGCTCTTCGCTTCGCTTGTTAATATAATATTTTGAGAAGCTAGCATTTCTGCATGAGCAAGAGAACCTCGTATATCGTATATCGCTAGGGTTTGATCGAACTTAATTGAGGCAGTGAATTCCTCCACAAACTCGTTGGTGGATTCAGTGAATCTACCTTGCCAAGGCTTTTTGATTTGTTTACTCAATATTTTAGCTCTTTTCTAATAATCGAAAGAGTATACCAGCTACTAACTCAATTCGAGTTAAGAAAGGCTCTTAAATTTTTATCAATAGGTGCTCTTGATGTTAACATCTACTTGAATTTGATGTTTCTGTTCAAAATTCCATGAAGAATTTAAAGATCGCTACAAGAAATAGCACTCTTGCACTCTGGCAAGCCAACCATGTAAAAAGCTTGCTCTTAGCCGAACATAAGAATTTGAAGTGCGAGATTGTTCCGTTTGTAACGCAAGGAGATAGAGACAAAAAATTGCCGCTGAAATTCATGGGAGGGAAACGCGTTTTCGTTAAAGAGCTTGAATTGGCTTTAATCGAGAGAAGAGCTGATATTGCTGTTCATTCAATGAAGGATGTACCTGCTGTCCTTCCTGATGAGCTAGAAATTTCAGCAATCGCGCCTCGGCACAATCCATGCGATGCTTTTATCTCTAATAAATACGGACATTTATCTGAGCTGCCCGACAGAGCAAACATTGGTTCCTCAAGCATGCGGAGGTTAAGGCAGATTGGCTTACTGTATCCAAAGCTAAGTTTTTCAGATATTAGAGGTAATATTGAGACTAGGTTAAAAAAATTAGACTCGGGAAAATACGATGCTATCATTTTAGCCGTCGCTGGAGTCGAGAGATTGGGGTTAAGAGAAAGAATTCGGCAGATAATAAGCGAAAACGAGTGTGTTCCAGCTACCGGGCAAGGAGCTATCGGCATCGAAATAAGAAAGGATTTAGATGAAATAAAGCAATTAGTCGCCCCAATAAACGATAAAGATACTTTTACCTGTGTATCAGCTGAAAGAAGAGTGGCCTTGGAACTAGACGCAAACTGTGACCTTCCAATCGGTATTTTTGCTTCGGTCTCTGGCGATAACTTTAGTCTTCAAGTGTTTATGAGTGATGGCGATGGCGAAAAGATCATCAAGGAATCCATATCCGGTAGTTACAAAAATATCAGCGAAATCACAAAACAATTATTAGCAACTCTTAGAAAAAGAGGCAGCAAGGAGATACTAATTCGAAGAAGTGGCTGAAATGAAGGAATGCGTACTGTTGACTCGTCCTGAGGGAGAAAATGAATTGCTCGCATCAAAGCTGGCCAGCTCAGGATGGAATGTCCTTATTAGGCCGATGCTAAAAATCGAGCGTTTTTCTTCTAACACCAAATATCTTAATGACTTAAGTATTTTTGATAAGATAATTTTTGTCAGCAAAAATTCTGTTAGACATGGAATGCCTCTAATTAAAGAAACGTTACCCAGCGATTTGTGTAACAAGATTTGGCTCGCTATCGGAAAAGGGACTGCCGCTGAGCTAAAAAAGCACGGCGTCTGTGCTGAATTCCCGATCAAATCAGATACTGAATCTTTATTAAACCTAGAAGAGTTGAAACACCCAAGTTTAAATCGAATATTAATAATTAAGGGAGAAGGAGGACGCGATTTATTAGAAAAAACTTTAATTCAACGAGGAGCGAGGGTCTCCTTGTGTGAAGTCTATCGAAGAAGAAGTCTTACTTATACGGATTTAAATACGATGCCCTTTGGCAGTGTTTTGACCTCAAACAGCTTAGGAGCTCTAGAGTCTTTGTTGTCAAACCTTCATGATTCCCGAAAACGTTTCAAGCTTGTAGTTCCGTCTAAACGCATTGCTGCTGTCGCTAAAAACTTCGCTTTCGGCAGTGTAACGAATTCTGAAGGAGCTTCCGACGAAAAATTATATGAAACTATTATGAGTTTTAAGCACTCCGCTGACGGGTAAGGTAAAAAGTTCTCTGAAATAAAAGAAAGGGTTGTGTGAATTGTTCACACCCAGGATATAAAAATATGAAGTGGTTGATAGCTGGAAATTTCTCCATCGCGCTGATTTCAATTCTAATTAGCGCTTTCATTTTAAAAGAATTAAAGGTTTCAGATTTTGACGCCGTAGAGAAGAGAATCACAACGCAAGAAAGCGAATTCAAGGCCCTCAGTATAACTCAAAAAAATCTGATAGAAGCCCTGAAAGATAAAGGGCTCCTGCTAGAAGAGATAGAGGCCCAACAAAAAGGTCTTTATCATGACTTAAATGTTAGAAAAAAAATCATTGATGAAGAGATTTCATTTATTAAAAAGAGAATCGAAAATGACTCCGAAGTAATTGCATTGATCGAGATTGAACAGCTAATCCGACGAGCGAATCAGCAGTCCTTGTTTGAAAGAAACCTTGCCGCAGCATTACTGATTATGAAAGAGGTGTCTTCAGGATTAGAGGGGAAAAAAAGCACGGTTTTGGATTTTGCTTTGATAAAAGAAGTTATAGATAAAGATATAGAGCTTTTAGAAAAAAGTGATTTGCCTAACACCTCTAGAATTTATGGAGAGATAGATGATATCTTAAACGCAGTAGCCGTCTCGACATTTATGGTAATCAAAGAGGAAAACTCAGAAGACTCTAGAAATATCGAGAATTCGCAGGCCAGTTTCGAAACGCTTAATACTGACCCGGGCTTTATAGATGTTTTAACCAGCGAGTTGAGAAAGTTGGTTGAATTTGGAAAATTGGAAGACGAATTCAAACCGGTCTTGTCCTTCGAGGAAGATTACCTGTTAAGGCAACAAGTCAATACAAACTTAAGTATCGCGCAACTAGCTTTGTTGAGGGGTAATAATGAAATATTTCAAGAATCTTTATCGAAATCAAAAGAGGTTTTAAAGCCTTATTTTCAATTTAATGGAGAGTTGGAGCGCATTCACGGAGACATAAATGCTCTAGGTGACATAATCATCGAGAAAAAGGGACCGTCTTTATCTAGATCTTTGGCTCACATTAGAAATTCGATTAAGAAAGTAACTGGCGAAGAGTTCCAATAAAGTGATTCGGTTTCTTATAGTTTTTTTGCTTATTTTTTTTTCTGCCTCTCTTCTCACTGTATTGATCGAAAGAGACGCGGGATTTGTCCTCCTTAGTTATGACAATCATTTTTTTCGAACCAATATATGGTTTTTCGCCCTACTTTTTTTGATAACTTTTCTAGTTTTATACGTTTTGATCCGAGTTATGCTTTCTGCCTTTCGTTTATTTACAAAAGATGGGATTGGTTTTGCTGATCGGAGTTATAAAAAATCAGATCTTGGCGAGATAGAGGAGGGTCTGTTGGCTTTTTTTGAGCGCGACTACAGTTCGGCACTCTCTTATTTCATCAAAGTTAAAACTGAAGGACCCCTTCAGGGTGTTATCAGTCTCCTTGGCGCAAAGTCCGCAGAAAAGATAGGAGACACTGACCTTCAAAGGATTTTTCTGGGACTCGCTAAAAAAAAGAACAAAAAGGTAAAGAAAAGGGCAGATTTGCTAGAAGCACAGATAGCGTTAGGACGCGGAGATCCGGATTTAGCGATCGAAAGTTTAACAAAAATAAAGGGTCAAACGAAACTTTCAATCGTGATAAAAATAAAAGCATTACTTGAAGCGAAAAGATGGCAGGATGTTTTTAAAAATCTTCCGCTAATTGAGGAGACAAAGGATCGATTATTTTTCGAAAACCAAGCGGCTTTAATAGCTCTCGATCAAAATAAGAAAAAAGACAAATTGTTGGCTAGTATATTTAGCTCTTTAAGTAAAGAAGTGAGAGAAGATCCAGGAATAATTCTTGCCTATATTGAGGCGCTTAAAGAAAAGCTGAAGGGAGAGGCAATTCTCATCTCTGCAATAGACAGTGATTTCGATGTTCATCTGATAACTTGCTATTATGAAGTCTCAAAAAAAGACGAAGAGAGTTTAAATAATTTAACTCGTTGGGAAACTAGCCAACCAGAGAATTCGCTCATACCTTTTCTAAAAGGAAAGATCTATGAAGCTCGTGGAGAGGACGTTTTGGCTGAAGAGTTCCTTACAAAAAGCAAAGATCTCGGCAATCCTACCGCAAGTAACGAGCTAGTAAGATTTTTTGTAACTAGGGGCAATCTAAAAAAAGCGAGGCAAGAGGTAAGTGCACTCTAAGAATACTTATTTTCAAGACTTAGATCTCGGAGCAAACGAGAAGACATCAGAAAACATGTTTTCTTCAGGCATTCCTCGATCTATAAAAGAATCTAGTGTGGCGTAAACCATCCCGACGCTTCCCGAGACATAAACGCTTATATTAGTAATATCATCGAAATCTATCAAAGCAGCCTCGCCTACTAAGCCAATTCTTCCTTGCCAATTCAATGATGTGTCAGGCTCACTTACGACAGGTATGTAGTGAAAGTTAGAATATTTCTCGTCCCAAGTCTTACAGAGATCATCTAGATACAGATCACTCGATGAGATAACTCCCCAGTAGAGGTAAGTTGCTTGTTCAAACCCATGAGGCTCCAGAAACTCAATTATACTTTTCATCTGAGTTATACCTGTACTCGCAGCAAGAAGAATTAATGGTTTAGTAGTAGGTTCTCTCAGGTAACAGTCGCCTAGAGGCGCTTCAATCTCGAGCACTTCGGAGGAATCAATGATCGACTCGATAATTTCAGAGTCTTCTGACTCTGGTGTGGGTTTGATATGGAGTTCTATTTGCGCCTGATTTTTTGGAGAGTTTGCTATCGAAAAAGGAAATTTTTTCTCTGGAGTTACTATTTGCAAGTATTGGCCTGCGAAGAATTCTAGTTTCTGTCCTTCTGGCAAAGACAGGATTATTTTTCTAGTATCGCCCTGGTATCTTTGAACCGAATTTATTTTGCAACGAAAGCGGGTAGCCATGACTACTTTCGTTTCATAGACGCAAAAAATTCCTCGTTACTTTTTGTTTTTTTCATTCTTTCGAGCAAAAATTCAATCGCCGCAAGATCATCCATTTCGTGTAAGATTTTTCTGAGGATCCAGACCTTTTGAAGCTCTTCTTCTGACATTAGAAGATCTTCTCTCCTTGTTCCAGACCGTCTTATGTTAATAGCAGGGTAAACTCGTTTTTCAGCAATTTTTCTTTCTAAATGCAACTCTAAGTTGCCAGTTCCCTTGAATTCTTCGTATATTACTTCGTCCATTTTGGATCCGGTGTCTATTAGGCACGTTGCAATTATTGTCAGACTCCCACCCTCTTCGATATTCCTAGCTGCGCCGAAAAATCTTTTGGGTCGCTCAAGGGCGTGCGCATCAACTCCACCCGTTAAAACTTTTCCAGAAGCTGGTATCACCGTATTATAGGCTCTGGCTAAACGCGTTATTGAATCAAGAAGGATTACTACATTAGTCTTTTTCTCTACTAGTCTTTTAGCCTTTTCAATTACCATGTCCGCGACCTGAACATGTCGGGAGGGTGGCTCATCAAAAGTGCTTGCCACAACCTCCCCGCGTACTGATCTCTGCATTTCGGTCACTTCCTCTGGCCGCTCATCTATGAGAAGGACAATCAGATGGCATTCAGGGTTGTTGCGCATTATCGATTGCGCTACGTTCTGCAAAATCAGGGTTTTACCAGCTTTTGGAGGAGAAACAATCAAAGCTCTCTGACCCTTACCTATCGGCGCTGTAAGATCTATTATTCGGGCAGTCAGATCTTCGGTACTTCCGTTTCCTGCTTCCAGTGCAAGAGCTTCATCCGGGAAAAGGGGAGTAAGATTTTCAAATAGGATTTTGTTCTTGCTATCAGATGGATCGTTAAAGTTGATTTTGTCTACTTTTAATAAAGCAAAATACCTTTCACTATCTTTTGGAGGTCTTATCTTTCCGGATACGGAGTCTCCGGTTCTCAAATTAAATCTTCTAATTTGGCTAGGTGATACATAAATGTCGTCTGGTCCCGCCAAATAGGAGCTGTCTGGAGATCTTAGAAAGCCGAATCCATCTTGAAGGATTTCGAGCGTTCCATCCCCATAGATGGATTCGCCTGATTTAGCATGCTTCCGAAGGACGCTCGCTATTATTTCTTGTTTTCGAGACCTGCCAAGGTTGTCCATCCCCATTTCATGGGCGATTTCTAACAATTCAGGTATTGGTTTAGTTTTAAGGTCAGTCAGATTCATAGATTCCCTTTTCAGAGATAGTGAAGGTTAAATTTAGGTGGATTTGATTTTTATAAGAACTATTCTAAGTTATTTCTTAGGGAAGGATGTGGAGCTTTCTCAACTCAGTTTACGGCTTTCCATAACTTATACTTTTATTTTCTGTTGTCAACCCTTTTATTTGAATCTCAAGCTTCTCATTTAATGAGGTGCTCTATTGGCTTAGATGTTACTGTCTAAAAACTCTGTTAATTGTGACTTTGATAGCGCTCCGACTTTAGTCGCCTCAACGTTTCCATCTTTGAATAGCATGAGGGTCGGAATTCCTCTGATCCCGTACTTTGGCGGGGTAGCCTCATTTGCATCAATGTCAAGCTTGCACACCTTCATCTTACCGTCATATTCTTTTGCGATCTCTTCTAACACTGGAGCTATGACTTTGCATGGCCCACACCACTCCGCCCAGTAATCAACAAGAACGGGTGTTTTAGAGCTCAATACCTCTTCTTCAAAAGAATCGTCAGATACGTGTTGTATTTCAGACATTTTTTTTCCTATCTTCCTTTAGTCTATTATCCTAAGCCGTGAGAAAAAAATAAACAATATAATTCCAAGATAAAATTTAGCGTAACCCGTCACTTAGATCTTGAGCGATTTCCTTAGCAAAATATGTGAGGACTCCATCGGCACCACTGCGCTTTATAGCTGTCAGAGACTCGAGAATAGCTTTTTTCGGTAGCCACCCCCGGTCGACAGCGCCTCTAAGCATCGAGTATTCTCCGCTGACTTGATATGCGAAAGTTGGAATCTGAAACTGCTGTTTGACCCTGTAAATTATGTCCAAGTAAGGCATCCCTGGTTTTATCATCACCATATCTGCCCCCTCTTGTATATCTAAAAGCACTTCAAAAATTGCTTCGTCCGAGTTGCTTGGATCCATTTGATATTGCTCTTTTGATCCTCCTGCTAAACTGATCTCTGATCCTACTGCTTCTCGGAAGGGTCCGTAGAAGCTAGAGGCATATTTAGCTGAATATGATAGTATCTTTGTGTTTTTAAAATTTTGTTTTTCAAACTCATTTCTTATAGCGCCAATCCTTCCGTCCATCATGTCTGAAGGCGCTATAATATCAGCTCCAGCTTCAGCATGGCTCAGGGCCTGTTTTGTCAAAACGTGGAGAGTCTCGTCATTATCGATGTTTCCAATACCGTCTAAGATTCCGTCTTGGCCATGGCTTGTATAAGGATCTAAAGCAACATCGGTAATTATCCCGACGTCATAATTTTCCTTTTTTATTTCACGAACTATGCGCTGAATAAGACCATTGCTATTGAATGACTCCTCGCCAAGCGCTGTCTTTTTTTCCTCAGAGATCACTGGGAAGATTGCTACGGCGGGAATTCCTAGTAGCGCTATTTCTTCTATCTCTTTTAGAATTCTCTTTTCGGGAATTCGTTCTATACCAGGCATGCTGTCTATTTTCGATCCATGCTCTTCAGTGACGAAAATCGGATACACGAGATCATTGACCGTTAAATTATTCTGTCGCACCATCCGCCGACTCCAATCGTCTGTTCGCAGCCTACGAAGACGAGTTTCCGGAAAGCTAATAATTGCTTTAGACATCCAAATCACCTTGATATCTTTTGTTTTATGTCTCTTAACCGATCATTTTGCGGTAACCGATTATGATTTACTAGTAATCTCGTTTTCCAATTTGTTGCTGATCTGTAGCAGACACATTACTGTGAGAGCAAAAAAAGAAAGAATTGTCCACTGGGGAATACTAAATCCTAAAAATTTCCACATAACCTCAGCGCAACTCCCATCATCAAAAATAATCATGCGTAGAACCTCGAAAAAGGGGAATATATCCAGAAGATAATCCAAATCTGGGCCACAAGAGGGAACCAAATCTGGCGGTAGGCTTTGTAAATAAATTTGCCTGCCTGCGAGCGCCAAGCCAATCGAAAAAAAAAGAATTTGGAAAACGACATACCCTAGAAAGCCTATTCTCCCAGGATTATGTAGCGAGGCGATAAGCGCGAAGCCTCCACCAAGTGCCATGCAAGCTCTCTGAAGTGAACACAGAGGGCATGGATCTAACCCCTCAGCTATCTCCAAGTATAACGCGAAACACAGTAATAAAGTACAGGACAGGAAGATAAGAAAACTCATCTGTTTTCGGCTAATCCTCTTTAAAAAGCTAACTTTCATTTTCAAGTTTCTTTAGTTTGGTCATTTTTTTTGAGCCACTCAGCCGCAAACTTCATCAGTTGTGGATAGAAAAATTTAAAATCGCTAGCTAGTTCCTTTTTTACTGCGATTATTTTATTTGGCGCTTCGATTATCGGAGTTCTCCCTTTAAGCCGTTTATCGAGACTTAAGCTGGCTTCTCTTAAAAACTTCTCATCCTTATAGTTTTCTAGAGAATTCTTCCTAAGCATTATTCTGGCGAGATTTTCTGCTTTTCTTGGTAGGCTTTTATATGCCAAGACATCCTTTAAAGCTCTGTCAGAAAATGAACCCAGTGGCTCGTCATAAAAACTATCCCATGACAAAGCTAAGAGGGGGTCATAGGCAATATCTGTCATAATTCCTCCGATTTTTCTGAATCTCGTCCCGAACCTTTCTCTGCTAAGTCTAGTTAATAAATGGCGATCGGTGTAAGCGTCGACTGCCCTATGAAGCTTTATTCCTATCTCAACCTCCCGGTTATATTGGCCAGAAAGCCTGCCTTTTACAAAGTCTCCCAAGAAGCTACCGATAGAAAGGTTTTGATTTTTACTTGATAATGCAAAGTGAGCTAGAAAATTCAATCTTTAAACGATTTACTGTTTGTAACTATCCAAGAAGTTTTTTAGGAACGATTTAAAGTCCTCGTCCTCATCCTCTTGAAGCTTTTTTGCTGTCTTGTGACTTTCCTCCGTAATTTTTTTAAAAAACTCTAACTCTTCTATCTCCAAATCCAAACCAAGGTAATGATTATGATTTTCTTTTGATTTTTTAAGGCCAAACTCAAGGAAACTCAATTCTTTTTCAGTCATCTCTCTAAGCATTTTCCCGCTCGGAGTCAACTCGGGATTACTGACGAGTTTTGACATATTTTGCAGGCTTGCCTTATTTCTTTTAGATTTTTCTATTGTATCTAAGAAATTTGCTAATCCTTGAAGCTGTTTAAGGATTTCGTTTGCCCAGGTCTCTATAGTTGGTTCCCTCGTTCCGTCCCTAAGAATTAGGCCTTTATCCCTCCCATTAAAGATTACAGCATTATAATTAAAAGCATTATCTTCTAATCTTTTTACGTCATCTTTAGGGCTATCAATTAACAAACAAAATAACAGGAAAATATCTAGGAATCTGATTTGATCCTCACTGATTCCTAGGGGCGCGAAAGGATTTAGATCCAAAAGGCGAAGTTCAACATATTCAACTCCATTTTGAGATAAAGATAAGACAAAATTTTCGCCATGGTCGATCTTTCGCTTGGCCCTTATTGTGGTGTAAAACTCTGCCTCACTTTGCAATAGGCTTGAACTAATTTGAGATTTCTTCTTTGAAAATTTTTCGTAACCTTTAAAGTTGTTTTGTATTGCCGCCTTCAATGAAGAAACATATTCTGCTAGACCATTGTAAGAAACTGTGACATGTTCAGACTGGACGCCGCTCTGGTAACCTATATCTCCCGATCGAAGAGATGTCGAGTGAGGTGAGAACATTGTTTTGCGGTCAAAAAATTTTAGTAGCTCGTGATTTTTGCTTTTTATAAAAGAAGCGCAGGCCGCTGGCGAGGCACCAAATAAATAAGTTATTAGCCAAGAGTATCTTCGAAAATTCCGCATCAAATCAAAATATCTTCGCGACTTGAATTGTTTTATAGACTCGTCTGATTTTTCTTTTTGCCTAAGCCATTTCCAAAAAAATTCATTAAAAGAAAAATTGTAATGAATTGCACAAATTGTCTGCATTTCTTTCCCATATCTTTCTGCGAGACCGGAGCGGTATAGACCCTTTAATTTTCCTAGATTTGTTTGTCCAAAATCAGCAGTTCTTATTCTTGATTTTGGTGGAAGTTCGCAGGGCATACTTGAAGACCACATCAGTTCATTTTTTAAATTTCTTGCCACAAACGCATGGATCTTTTCTAACTCGCTTAAAACCGTTGCTGGAGAATCATGCACTGAAGTGATTAATTCTGGTTGTGCTTCGGCGAAATCAGCTGTGATAAATGGGTGAGTTAAAATATTCCCCAGTGCTGCAGGTGCAGGCTGCTCTGAAATTTTCCCATTTTCCGTAACGCGAAGAGTTTCTCGCTCAATTCCCCTGTTGAAAGAAAATATATTTTTCAAATTAGCATTTTCGCTCGGACTTTGGGTTAAATCAGTCAGCTTTTTCATAAGGATAAATTTAGGTGGAGTGAGCTTGTTTGAAACGTTTTATTTGCCTGCGTTGCTTTTTTGATGGCCGAACCACAGATCTACTTAGCCGATTAAATTCTCCAAGCTCTCTCGCTTTGTGGCGGGCATCAATGCTCTCTTGTGTTTCTTCAAATAGCTCGCAGGCCAATTTAGCCCCCTTCCTTTGACTAGAGATTTGCTTGATTACTACGATTTTCTGAAAACCGCCGAATGATAACTCTATTTGGTCTTGAATAAATACTGTTTTACTTGGCTTAGATCGTTGGCCGTTGACATGCACTTTGCCCCCCTTTATTGCTTCGATCGCTTTCTGCCTGGTTCTAAAGAAACGAGCTGCCCAAAGCCATTTATCTAAGCGTACTTCCATCTATTACTCTTTTCTCCGAGTGCTATTCCAGCTAATCTTGTACTCTAATTTTCTTTTAATCAGATCAAATAGAGAAATCATGAGTCACCAAAATTCAGATATTACCACAATCTTTAATCAGTCTTCTGATCTCGACTCGTAGGCATGGATTCTCCTAAAATCCCGAAAATACTTGATTCGATGATTGCTGCGGCCAAAGCCGCTGGCGAGGAGGTCCTAAGAATCTATCTAGATGATAATTTTGAAGTCGAGATAAAATCTGACAATTCTCCTTTGACTATCGCTGACAAAGAAGCTCACAGAATAATATGCGAAAGGCTAAAATCTGACTTCCCAACTCTCCCGATTTTATCTGAAGAGTCTGAAAACTTGAGTTTTAAAGAGCGAAAATATTGGACAAGTTTCTTTTTAGTCGATCCACTCGACGGAACCAAAGAGTTTATAAAAAGAAATGGTGAGTTTACTATTAATATCGCTCTGATTCATGGAACCGAGCCTGTAGCTGGAGTTGTATACGTTCCTGTGAATCGTAAACTTTATTATGGAGATACTAGGTCTTGTAGCAGCTTCTTAGAATTTGAGGGCAATAAAAAAAGGCTCGCTACTAGAAATTTGTCCAAAGAAGTACCAATAACAATAGTGGCGAGCAGGCGCCATGGACAAAAAAAACTTGAAGCATTTTTAAAAACTGCTGACGAACTTTTTCCTAACGTTAACGTTATCAATATGGGCAGCTCTATTAAGTTATGTTTGCTTGCAGAGGGCAGGGCCGATTTTTATCCTCGCCTAGCCCCTACTTGCGAATGGGATACGGCGGCTTCACACGCGATTGTTCGAGCTTCGGGAGGAGATGTTCTTGATCTTAACCTAGAATCTCTACGATACAACACCAAGGATGACCATTTGAACCCCAGTTTTGTCGTAGTGGGCGATCTCGGTGTTGATTGGAAGACACTTTTTCCTGCTCTGTTTAGACCTGTTTAGGGATAATCCTGGTCTCATCTAGCGAAGCTGCGTTTGTCTTCATCCTGCCGAGGAGAACACTGTATGAGCATACAGCTTTCGCTAGAGAGACAATAAATATACACATGGTTTTTTCTAAAGGAAAGGTCAAATAATGGAGATTTCTTTGACTACAATGGACAAAACTTAAAAAAAGCAGCAAGTTCAGACAAAAAGGGCACAGGTTTTCTACATAACCCGCTTACAATTTTTGAAATATCCTAAAAAGCTCCAAACCAAACCAAGAATTCCTTGATTTTTTTTAAAAATAGAGGGTCAGATCTTGAATTAAACCCTAGGAATGAAGTATTTTAAATCCTACTCGAATTCAACCTTATTTAATTTCGATCAGCGCTCCTTTTATTGCGCGAAGAATTTTAGAAGACTAAGTATCAGTAAGTTAACTCAGACAATGGACGTTTTTGTTTCGGTGGACAGGACTTACATTTCCTCATTTTTTAGGAGTGACTACCATGAATAATTCAGATGAAAGCGAATTTAGCGCAATAATTGACGAAGATAACTTTGAAGATCGAGCCGACGAGTTTGATGTACTAGTTGAATTGGCTGGTGGGAAAAAACTTGATGAAGATGAGGAAGAGGGACATGAGTCGCAGTTAAAGAGGTTAATAGAGAAAGGTAAAGAGGATGGATATTTGACTTATGAGCAATTGACAGAATCTTTGCCAAAGAGTGTAGAAGAGACCGAGGCCTTCGAGAATATAGTTCTTATGTTCGAGGAGATGGGGATTTCCATCGTGGAGTCAGGGAGCGACGCTCTCGATGTAAAAAGCGAAAACGAGACCCAAGAAAGCTCGGAAGAGCCCATGGTATTGGGTGTCGATAGCGGAGTAAAAACTATGGACCCTGTTCGCATGTATATGCGCGAAATGGGCACAGTCCCTTTGCTTACTCGAGAAGGAGAGATAAAAATAGCAAAAAGGATTGAAGAAGGTATCAGGGAAACTATGTCAACGATATCTAGTTATCCTGGAACAGTTGAGTATGTCCTTGCGTCTTACCAAGAAATTATTGAAGAAGGTGGAGACGTATCCTCGGCAATTGCAGGATTCTTAGATCCAGAAGATGAGATTCCAGATATGAGTGAAGTAGCCGAGGCGAAATCCTCTGGGAATTATCAAGCTTCCGAAGGGGATAATATCGGAAAATTGGATCATGATTTAGGTAACCTTAGATTTAAGCAACTAAAGCGATCATACGATTCTTATCTAAGGGCGCTTAAGAAAAATGGCAAAGATTCGGAGAAAACGAAGAAAGCCCTTACCAAGCTTTCGGAGACTTTCAGTTTCTTTAAGTTAGTCCCATCAATTATGGATCCGGTTCTTGATCTAATCCGGCAAGATATGCAGCAGATAAGAGTTCAAGAGAAACACATCAGGGACCTTGCAGTCAAAAAAGGGAAATTGTCCAAAGATTCGTTTCTGAACCTATATCTGGGAAACGAGACAGACGTGAATTGGATAGATAAAGCGATCAAAAATAACCCAAATTGTAGGGATCAACTTACAGCTGCTCGCATTTCTCTAAGACACTCTACTAAATTGATAAAACGAGTAGTTGAACGAACTTCAATGGAAGTTTCAGAAATTAAAGACATAAATAGACGATTATTTTTAGCCGTCGGAAAAACTCGTAGCGCTAAAAAAGATATGATTGAGGCAAATCTGAGATTAGTTATATCAATAGCAAAGAAATACACAAATCGCGGATTGCATTTTCTAGATCTCATTCAAGAAGGCAATATTGGACTGATGAAGGCAGTAGACAAATTTGAATATCGAAGAGGGTTCAAATTTTCCACTTATGCGACGTGGGGGATAAGGCAAGCCATAACTCGTTCAATATCTGACCTTGCTAGAACTATTCGAGTGCCTGTGCACATGATGGAAACTGTTAACAAGCTTAATCGACTTACTCGTCAATTAGTACAAGAATTAGGTCGTAACCCCACAATAGAGGAGTTATCCGAAAAGATGGAACTTCCAGAGGATAAAGTTCTCAAGGCTTTAGATGTCGCAAAACAGCCTATCTCTCTGGAAACCCCTGTAGGAGATGATGACGACTCTACAATGTGGAATTTGGTCAGCGACACCTCTGCCGAGTCACCATTAGAGCACGCGTCTGATAAGGGACTTAAGCAAACAACGACAGATGTTCTTACAGCGTTAACTGACAGGGAAGCGAAGGTATTGCGAATGCGGTTTGGTATTGACATGAATACCGATCACACATTAGAGGAAGTTGGCCGTCAATTCTCGGTAACCAGAGAGCGAATTCGGCAAATTGAAGCAAAAGCGCTTCGCAAGCTCAGGCATCCTGCGCGCTCCGAGCAACTAAAAAGCTTTATAGAGGGTAACAATTAGCTAGTTTTCAAAAAGTGCATCCATGAAGCGGGAATTCTTGCATTGGCGAGGTTTAGCTGGGAGATTTGTTCGGCTATGAATTCCCACTTTTTTTATGGGGGCGGGAATTAGCTCTCACATTATCTATTTGCTGGATAATGGCGCCTTGCCCTCACGAATTTGTTTCCTTAGTACCCGATCGCCTTTCTGTTACCCTGTACTGCAATCGATAGAGGAGTTCAACATGAAATCAAAGTTATGCCAAAAGTTAGATATTCAATTTCCACTGATCGCTTTCTCTCATTGTCGAGATGTGGTGGTTGAGGTGTCTAAGGCGGGCGGAATCGGGGTCTTGGGTGCCGCCGGTTTTTCTCCTGAGCAGTTAGATATAGAACTTTCGTGGATCGATCAGAATATTGATGGCGAGCCTTATGGGGTAGATCTCATTGTACCCAATACGATGGCTAATCAGGATGAGTCTAAAACCGTTTCTGAACTTCAAGCAATGGTGCCTCATGCTCATAGGGTTTTCGTTGAAGAGACGTTAGCAAAGTTTGGTATTGATTCATCGAATTTGTACAACAGTGCCAGTTCGGCAAATAGAGGGTTTCTAGGAGAAAAAAGTTCCGAAAATATATTAGATATTGCATTTAGCCATCCGATCAAAATGATAGTTAACGCTCTGGGAGTGCCCCCTTTTCGAATGCTTGAGCTCGCAAAAGAAAAAAACGTGGCTTGCGGTGCCTTGGTAGGAACCACTCAGCACGCCTTAAAGCAGGCAGAATCTGGAGTAGATAT
>MDSZ01153943.1_pt1 | contig 19739 bp, 19 predicted proteins | sample 811201 | NCBI WGS metagenome assembly MDSZ01 (sample SAMN05326647, study PRJNA326480) | marine metagenome | isolation source: seawater | place: Indian Ocean: North | collected 2010 | reverse complement strand
TGTTTTGATAATCTTTCTGAAGATGCAAAAATAAAAGAAAGCAAAAAAAAAGAAATTAGTTTTTTAAAACAAGCGATTAATTTCATCGAACTTACAAAACCTGAATACTATCTTCCTTTTGCAGGAACCTATGTCCTAAGTGGTAAATTAAATTTTTTGCAAAATTTAAGAGGAGTTCCCTCAATAGATAAAGCTTATGAATACTTATACGATAAAGTGAAATCATTGAATATTAAGGTTAATCCAAAACCTATAATGCTTAATACTGATAAGAGCTTTGATCTCATTAATAAAAGTTATTCTAGTGAATATTTAAAATTAGATCATAAAAAATTTATTAGATATCAAAAAGATTATCTCCGTAATTTAAAATTAGATTATGAAAAAGATGATGCAATTAATGAGATAGATATATTTCAAAATGCTAACGAGGCTATGAATAATTATATTAAGAAAAAAGATGAGTTGAATATCGATATAAAGAGCGATGTATATTTAAAATTTTTTGAAAAATTTATTAAAATTTCTTCTAATAAAGATAAAATAGATATTATTACAAAAGATGGGATAGATAAAAATAAAAGCTATGTTGTTTATAATCTAGACCCCAAACTATTAAATAGAATTCTTAAAGGCCCAAGATACGCACACTGGAATAATGCTGAAATTGGTTCACATATCAATTTTTTTAGATCTCCAAATATTTTTGAGAGAAACTTGTATTACTCTATGAATTTTTTTCATAATTTATAATTTGGAGAAATTTAATTTAATTTTCAAAATCAAAAAATTATTTTAATAAGTAAAATCTATTGATAAGAGTGATATTATATTAAAAATAAAAAAAATTCAAAAATACCAAGTTTCAAATTAATTTTTTAAATTTTTTGATATCCATATTATTTATTTTTTCAAAATGAAGAGCAGATGAAATAACTATTCCAGAAAATAATTCTTTATACTTTTCTAATTGATTAAAAGAATAAAAACCTCCATTTATTAAAAATGGTATGTTGCTTTTTTTTCTAATAATATCTATTAATTCTAAGTCTTCATCAACTCCATTAAGTCTTCCATCATTTTCAATATTATTTAAAATTATTTCTCCAATTTCTATATCTTCAAGGAATTTTATTAGTTCGTTCAATCTAAATTTTGTTTTTACTCTAGACATAGTATGGAAAGTCTTAAAATCATTTTTGAATTTCTTGTATTGAATTGAGCCAATAACAGATGAAGATCCAAAAGTTTTTATAATTTTTTTTGCCTCCCCTATATTTTCATGCAAAAGAGTATTTAAGATGATTTTTTCACATCCATTCTTAATTAAATTTTTTGCATCATTTAAACACTTTATGCCACCACCAGCGGAGATAGGAATATTGAAATTTTTGTTAATCTCTCTTAATAAATTTTGGTTTATTTTAGTATTATATAATGACCCTGTGGGGTTTAGAATTATAATTTCATCAACATCTAATTTTTGATATTTGTCAATTATATTCATAACAGAATCAATTTTTCTTACTCCATCAAATCTTATACTTTTAATCAAATCGCTTTGTTTAATATCTAGTTTTGCGATAATTCTCATTTTAAATTTCGGAAAAGTTTTTTAAAAAATTAAGTCCATTTTTTTTACTTAACTCTGGGTGAAATTGTACACCAATAATATTTTTTTTAATCATGATTGATGTAAATTTTCTTTCATTAACGCAACTTTCACACTTTACCGCATCTTTATCTTTAACATCTAAATAATATTTATGTAAAAAATAAAATTTTGAATCTAGGGGAATTCCAAAAAATAATTTTTTTAATGTAGGCTGATTGGTTAATTGATTTTTAAAGTCTAAAGGTTTGTGTCCAATATTTAGATTAACTTTAAATTTATCAAAAATTTTTTTAACATTTCCTTCTATCAAGCCAAGAGTTCCAGTTTTTGACTCTTCAGATGAGTCAAGCAGAATTTGAGCACCTAAACAAATACCCAATAAATAATTTTCCTCTTTTTTTAAGAATTTTTTTAATTTTACTTTTAATTCATCTTTAATTTCAATTAGTGAACTCATATTTCCAATTCCGGGCAATATAATTTTTTTTGATCTTTCAATACAAACATCTATATCTTTTGAAACAAGATAATTAACTTTTATTTTGTCTAAAGATTTTTCAAGAGAAGCAATATTCGCAGTTCCGGTATCAAAGATACTTATTGACATGTTTTTTTTTCAATATATTAGTTTTTTCTTTAATAAATATAAACTGTATACATTATATATGAATACTTACTACAATTTACCAGAGGAAGTAAAATATTGCAGATATTGCTTGATGAGCAATCAGAGGCCCAACATGTGTGCGGAACATTATAATACAAAAGAACAAAAAAAAGAGATAATAAAATTTCATGGTGATATTTGTGATGCATGTAAATTTAAAGAAAAAAAAAAAGATATTGATTGGGAAGAAAGAGAAAGCGAATTTAGAAAACTACTAGATAAATATAGAAGTAAAAATGGATCATATGACGTTGTGGTTCCTGGGTCTGGGGGAAAGGATAGTTTTTATGTATCGTATCTTTTAAAATATAAATATAAGATGAATCCCATTACTTGTACATTCTCACCTCATATTTATACACCAGTTGGTTTTAATAATTTTGAAAATTGGATAAACACCGGTTTTAGTAATTACAAATTTTCACCAGATGGTGACGTTCATAGAATAATGACACGACTATCGTTAGAAAATATATTGCACCCTTTCCAACCATGGATACTTGGTCAAAAAAATTTTCCTACAAAATTTGCAGAAATGATAAAAATACCATTAATTATTTATGGAGAAAATCCAGCAGAATATGGTAATCGACACGAAAATATAACTGAGAATATGAATAGAGAATGGTTTACATGCTCTGATCCTAATAAAATTTTTATAGCTGGATATCCTATTCAAGAACTAAAAAAGGATTTAGGGTTTACAGAGGCTCAATTAGAACCATACACACCTATAACTGAAAAAAAGTTTGACAATGCTAATTTAAAATATATTTCATTTAGCCACTATCACGAATGGCATCCACAAAAAAATTATTATTTTACAATAGAAAATTCTGAAAATTTTCAAACCTCAGCAGAAAGAACAGTTGGAACATATACAACTAATGCTAGTTTAGATGATAAAGTAGATGATTTACATTACTACACTTCTTATATTAAGTTTGGTCTAGGCAGAGTTCATTATGATGTCGCTCAAGAAATAAGAATGGGAGATATTACTTATGGAGAGGGAAAAGAGTTAATAAGTAAATACAATGGTGAATATCCAGAAAGATGGTTCGATGATTTAAAAGAATATTTGTCAATTAACCCTAATAAACACCCTAATATTAGAAAATTAATTGAAAATCCGACTTTTAATAAAGAATATTTTGATAAATTGTGCGATAAATATAGATCTCCACACTTGTGGGAAAAACAAAATGATAAATATATACCTAAGTTTAAAATTCAATAAAAATTATGTCGACCTTTAGATATCTAGACGAAAATCTTAAAAATAAATGGAAGGGTGTTAACGATGATGTTCCTGTCAACTCATCTATGTATGTGTTTGTTACTGAAGATGAGGAAAAAAAATTTGTTGAGAACATGTATCCAACTGAAATTGAAAAAAAAAATTATCAGTTATATAGAGAGGAATGGTACAAAAGAGCAAAAAAATTTGAATATGGTGATTACCCTTTATCAGTAAATTGTGAATTAGTAAGCACTTGTAATTTAGCTTGTACTATGTGCTATACAATAACAGATAAATTTCAAAATTCTGTTGTTGGAGCACAAAGGGTAATGCCTTGGACACAGGTAAAAAATATAATTGATGAGTGTGCAAGTTTAAAAGTTCCATCCATGTCATTCAGTTGGAGAGGTGAAAGCACAATGTATAGAAGTAAAGATGAAGAAGGTAAAGTTAAAGACTTTGCTGATGTTTTAAAATATGCAAGAGATAAAGGTATTTTAGAAATAACTTCTTTAACTCACGGACAATTAATTGATGAAAAAATGGCGAAAAAAATTGTTGAGGCCGAACCAAGCTGGATAAGCTTCTCTATTGATGGACTGAATGAGAAATATAACGAGATTAGAACACCGGCAAATAAATTAAATGATAAGAGTTATAATGCTTTTGAAAAAGTATCAGAGTCGATCAGATTGTTAGTAAAATATAAAAAGATTTTAAAAAAAACTCGACCAAGCATTAGAACTAACTCAATATTCCCAGCGATACAAAATGACCCTGACGCATATCAATCATACATGAGAAACATTGGTGTAGATTTTATTACTGTTAATGAATTAAAAGATTATAGATTTCACAGATTGCCTGATGATAGAATTCAGGATAATTGGGCATGTCAGTATCCTTTTCAAAGATTAACAGTTTCTGCAAATGGTACAATTTTACCTTGCACTGGAGCTTATAATGAAGAGATAGGACTAGTACTAGGAAAGTTTAAAGGATCGCCAGTGAAAACAGTAAGAGATATTAAAGGGAAGGTGGTTAAACAAGATTTAGATGAATTTTCAGTTTATGATGTCTGGCATAGTAAAAAGCTTAATGAAATTAGAAATTTACACAAAAATAAAAAAAGAAAAGAAATAGAACCAGGATGTAGAAATTGTCATCATGGTGCTGTGCATCATGGAGCAGATTATATTCCTAAAGAATGGGACAAAGAAAAACAAAGATGGATAAAACACGATATTTTAAGTGATAAGAGAAAATATAAGCTAAGAGGCAACTAGATTTAATGTGCGGTATAGCAGGTAGTGTTTCCAATCAAAATTCATTTGATCATTTTTCACAAATTCGATTAATGCTTAATAAAATAAAGCATAGAGGTCCAGATGATGAAAAAATTTTATCATCAGAGAACTTTTGTGGAGGCTATGTAAGACTATCTATTAATGACATTGAAAATGGAAATCAGCCATTTTATTCAGATGATAAAAATATAATCATTTTTTATAATGGGGAAATTTATAATTACAAGATTATAAAAAATTTCTTGATAGCAAATGGATACAAATTTAAAACAAAATGTGACGGTGAAATATTGCCATTTTTGTATAAAGAGTATGGTAATAATTTTATTAAATATCTTGATGGAATGTTTTCAATATCAGTTTGGGATAAGAAAAAGAAAAAACTTTTATTAGCAAGAGATTATACTGGTGAAAAACCTCTTTATTATTCAATAAATAAAAAATTTGGTTTAATTTATGGGTCTGAAATTAAAAGTGTTGCTTCTCATATTAAAACGGATTTAAAACTTAATAAACAAGGTTTGTGGGATATTCCTACTTTTTTATGGATACCAGAACCTGATACGATATATAAATCAATAAAATCATTGATGCCTGGTCAATATCTGGTCTATGAAAAAAATAAAGTAATTTTAAGGAACTTTAGTTTTAACAATAAATTTATTAAAAAAAAATATTTTTTTACAAAAAAAAATGTAAAAAAATTTCTTGATAATGTTATTTTTTCAAGATCTCAATCAGATGCGAAATTTGGTACATTCCTTAGTAGTGGAATTGATAGTTCTATTATCACAAAAATATTAGCTAAAAAAAAAAAATTTCCTACTTACACAGTATCTTTTCCAAAAATAAAAGACATTTATGAAAAAAATACGAATGTCGATGAATATTATGAAGCAAGTGAGTTTGCAAAAAAACTTAAATTAGAAAATAAAAAAATTTCTCTAAGTCCTAAAATGATTTTAAATGAATTTAAGAATATCCTGATAAAGGCAGACCAACCACATGCAGTCTCTTCTGCAATTGGAATATCTATAGTCTCAAAAAAAGCAAAAAAGGATGGTGTTAAAGTTTTGATTTCAGGCGATGGTGCAGACGAAATGTTTGGAGGATATAAGTGGTATTCTTATTTAAAACAATTACAAAAATTAAGAAAAAATAGAAATGTAAAAGTTAACTCATCATTAACTTTTCAAAGCAAAAATATTCAAGATAAAGATATTCTTAAGAGTTTTTCAAATTATAATTCTAAAGATTTAATGCATGCTCTACACTATTATGGCACAGAAAAAGAAAAAAAAGATATTTTTTCATTGAAAATCACCAATAAAAAAAAAAACGTCTTTAAGATTTTTTAAAATGAAAAAAAATTTTAGTGAAATTGATATCATTAATCATGATAGAATGTTTTATTTAACAAATGAAATGTTAAATAAACTAGATAGAAACACGATGCTAAATTCTATAGAGGGAAGATCTCCATTTACATCGCCCTACATTAAAGATGTAATCATGAAATATAGATTTAATGAACTTTTAAAAGGTAATAAACTTAAATTTATTTTAAAAAATAATTATTATAAAGAATTAGGGAGTAAAATTATTAATAGAAAAAAACATGGTTTTAATTTTCCAATTGATTTTCTTTTAAAAAATCAGTGGAAAAAAATTGTTTATAAAACTTTTTCAAACAATTCTTTTTTAGTAAAAAATAAGATTATTAAAAAAGATTCAATTCTTAAAATAAATGAAATGCTAGATGATAAGGATAAAAACCATGGACATACAATTTTGGCATTTATTGGAATAAGTTTTTGGTTAGAGAATAATCAATGGAAATTATAGCAGAGATAGGACAAAATCATAACGGTTCGATGACGTTAGCTAAAGAATTAATTATAGCTGCAAAGGAAAATGGAGCTGATGTTGCAAAATTCCAGATTTTCAATGCAAAAAAACTTTTTAATAAAAAAGGCAATCGATGGTACAAAAATAATTTACAGTCTGAATTGAGCATTAATCAAATTTTAGAGTTAAATGAGGTTTGTAAAAAAAATAAGATTGAGTTTATGGCTTCAGTTTTTCAAAAAGAATTTATTAAAATAACTGAATCGATTAACATGAAAAGATACAAAGTTGCATCCAGATCTATTAATGATACTGAATTATTAAAAAATATTATTGCAACAAAAAAACCTATTATAGCATCATTAGGGATGTGGAAAAAAAAGTCTTTTCCTTTTGAAAATTTACAAAATGTAAAATACTTATTTTGTGTTTCTAAGTATCCTGCACCAAAATCTCAAATAAAATTTTCAAAAAAATTTTTTCAAAAATATGATGGTTTTAGTGATCACACATTAGGATTAGATAAAGCCAAGCAATCAATAGATTTAGGTGCGCAAATCCTAGAAAAACATTTTACTTTAGATAAAAATCTACCAGGTCCTGATCATATTTTAAGTATTTTACCTTATGAACTTAATGAACTGCATAGATATAGATTAAAAAATGATTAACGAAAAAGTAAGTGTAATAGTTTGTACTTTTAATCAGGGTAAATGGTTAAAAAAATGTTTAGATAGTTTGATAAATCAAAAATTTTTTTTAAAAAGAGATTATGAAGTTATTTTAATTGATGATGCGTCAAAAGATTTAACAAAAACAATCTTAAAAAAATATAAAAAAAATAAAAATATAAAAGTTTTTAGAAATAAAAAAAATTTGGGTTTGCCAAAATCATTAAATATTGGTTTAAATAAATCTATCAATAAATATATTGTAAGAGTTGATGCAGATGATTTCGTAGAAAAAAAATTTTTAAAACTTTCTCGAGAATTTCTTCAAAAAAACGACAAATATCAAGCAGTGGCAGTAGATTATAATAAAGTTGATAATGAAAATTTTCTTATTAGCAAAGAAAATTGTAAAAAAAAAGAAATTGCTTGTGGTGTTATGTTTTTGAAAAGATGTTTAGATGAAATAGGGCATTACAATGAAAATTTCAAGATGAGAGAGGGACATGAATTAAAAAAAAGATTTTTGTTAAAATATAAAATTGGTAGATTACCTAAGCCTCTATATAATTACAGACAGCATGCTAAAAATAGAACTAAGAATAAAAAAAAACTTAAATTATATGACAAAATGTTGAAACTCAAATACAATTAAGTTTTTTTGATATTTTGATTATATCTTCACAATCGATAAAGTAATTTTTTTTTAACTTATATGCTTCATCAAGTAATTTTTTGATTTTATGATAATCTTTTTTGTAATCTAATAAATAAGATAATTTTGGCATGAAATATTTTTTTGGTGAATGTAAATTATAAACATTAAATTTTTTTTTGTATCTAAAAAATATATTAGTAATATGCTCAAAGTCATCATCTGTTTTTGAATATTCAAAACTTTCTTTAAGTTTCTTTGTTGTAAAAATATCAAGATCAAATCCTTTTGGAAATGTTTGCTTTAATCGCGTAGTTAAAATTTTTAATTTTTTTCTTTTAAATATATTAAGAGCATAGTTTATTATCTTTGGATCAGAAAGGGGCCTGTCTCCATTAATTAAAACAATTTTTTCAATTTTAAATTTTCTTGCTGCATCATATAACCTTTTTTTTACATTAAGTTCATCACCTCTAAAAATAGATATACCCATCTTTTTTGTTATTTTTTTAAAAATATCGTCCTCCTTTTTTTTAGTTGTGATTAAAATGAATCTATTAATTTTTTTTGTTTTTAAAACGCGTGAAATTAAAATTTCTATCATTTTTACATTTTTATATTTTAGAAGATGTTTTTTGGGTAATCGAACAGAACCATTTCTGGCAACAATAAATAAGCCAAATTTCATTATATAATTATATTATGCGTGTACAATTTTAGTGTTATCAATATTATAAAACCTCCCTCTTGTATCAATTATTTTATTAAATTTGTTATAAATTTTTTTATAATTATAAACATCATGATCAGTAGTTAAAATAACTAAATCTATTTTTTTAAAATTTTGCTCTAGGGAAGTTGAATTTAAAATTCTATTTTTGATTTTTATCGATTTAACGTAAGGATCATTATATTTTACATTAATTCTATTCTTTAAACATCTTTCAATTAAATTTATTGCAGGACTTTCCCTTACATCATTTATATTTTTTTTATATGTTATTCCTAAAAATAATAAATTAATTGTTTTTTTTTTAATCTGATTAATTTCTTTTTTTATTTTTTTAAAAATCCAATTTTCAATTTTGTCATTAAGAATACCAGAATTTTCAATAAAACTACTTCTAACACCATTTTTTTTTGCTAACCAAGATAAAAAAAAAGGGTCAATCGGTATACAATGACCTCCTATTCCAGGTCCTGGATTAAAAACTCTAAACCCATAAGGTTTCGTTTCAGCTAAATTTATAACTTTATGTATGTTAATATTAATTTTATCACATATTATTTTCAATTCATTAACCAAACTTATATTTACTGATCTATAAACATTTTCAAGAAGTTTTGACATTTCAGCCTCTTCCATGTTTCCAGCTTTAACAATTTTTAAAAAAATTTTTTTATAAAGTTTTGAATTTATTGATAAACACTTTTTAGATACTCCTGATACAACTTTTGGAACGTGATGAATGTTAAATTTTCTTGATTGTAAATCACCTGGACTTATTCTTTCAGGAGAATAAGATAAAAATATATCTTTGCCAATATTTAGTTTTTTATTTTTTAAAATATTGCCAATAACTTTATACGTGGCACCTGGATAAACTGTGCTTTCCAGAATAATTGATTGTCCTTTTTTAATAAAAGTTTTTATCTTTATAATTACATCTTCAATCGCTTTTAAATCTGGTGTTTTATTTTTGTTTAGTGGGGTTGGGACAGTTATTATTATTATGTCTAGTTCATTTATTTTTTTATATGACTCAGTATGAAATAAGTTTTGAGATTTAATATGATCTAAATCTTTATTTCTTAAGTCAGAGAGGTAGCTTATTTTTTTTTTAATCTTTTTTATTCTATTTAAATCTTTGTCAAATCCATATGAATCAATTTTCTTTTTGGAGAATAAATACAATAAGTTTAAACCCACATACCCAAGTCCGATGATCCCAACTTTTACTTTATTATTGATGATTTTTTTATTGAGTTCTAAAAAAAAATTGTTTTTATGTTTGTTCATTGAGACAGAATAATTAAATATTTTAAATTGTTATTTATTAATATATATAATCCTAAGAAATAGTTAAATCATAAATGTATCATTTTTCAAATATCTATAAAAAAAATAAAATATATGAATTTCGTAATAAAGAATTGAATATAAACTTAGATGATTTGAATTTATTCAATAATAATTTTATTAAATTAAGATCTAGATTTCAAAAAAAAAAAGATATTTCAGTAGGAAAAATTAAAGAATTAAAAATTAATTGTAATATTTTACATAAAAAAATTTATGATGATTTAGTTAAACAAACAAAGGATAAAAAATTAATTAAATTCTTAAAATGCATTGAGTTTTTTTCTTATAAGAATTTAGATGAAACCTTAAATTTCTTTCTTAAGTCAAAATATTATAGTGATTTAAGTAATAATAATTATCAAAATCTTAGAAAAAAATTCTATTACAAAAATTTTATTTCAAAAAAAAGTTTAGATTCGATATTAGTAAACTCAAATAAATATCTTCCAAAATTATTCAACAATGTTAAAAAAGGAAGAAATAAAAGATCAGATTTAACTATATCTGATCCATCTTATAATAAAAAAATTTCAAAAATTTTGAATTTAGAATTTAAAAAAAATGGAACACTTCAGAATTTAAAAAATTTTTTTGGATATGAAATGATAGTAGCTGGAGCTGCACTTGAATTAAGTGTGCCAAACTCAAATTGGTGGAGAAAAAATTCTAGCTCAAACCTAAAAAATAACCTCACATCTTATATACACACAGATGAAACTTTAACTGTACCAAAATCAATTATTTATTTAACAGACGTAAATAAAGAAAATGGTCCTTTAACCTTTTACCCTGGAATTTTAGAAAAAATCGGAATTAGAAACAATCCTTTTGCAAACTTTGTGAGCGGCACATTACAAAATGTTGCTGAAACAAATAAAAAATTTTATGATTATAAATATTTGCGACCAATGAGTTCAACTAAATTTAGGAAACATTTCATGTTTTTGCCAGAGAAAATTAGATTATCTAGTCATTTTGGTTGGGACATTATGCGAAAAAGTAAAATTGAAAAGTTTATTGATAGTAAAAAAGATTTAATGATAGGTAGAAAAGGAATGTATGCTATTTTTGATGGGCATAATGTTTTACATAGAGGAGGAATTCTCAGAAAAGGATATCGTTTAGTTTTGCAAGTTACTTTTAGAAAAAAACTCTCAAAATTTAATTTTTTATACAGTTTAATTAAAAAAAAAATAATAAAAAAAAATGCCTATAAGTAAATTAATAAAATTCTTTTGGAATTTAAAATTTATCAGAAGATTTTCAAAAAAAAATCAACTCATAAAAATATTTTCAAAAATTTTACCACCATGTATGTGTATAGATATCGGTGCTTCATATTTTCATCATAGTAATTGGAAAACATTTATTTATTCAAAAAATACAACTTGGTTAGCAGTAGATCCAAATGTTGAGAAAATAAATTATATTAATAATTGGAAATATCCATCTAAAATAATTGCGATTGGCGAAGCATTGAGTAGTGATGGAAAAGACTATAATTTAAATATGGCTAGTACAGATTCAGGCTCAAGTTTATTGAATATAGAAATAAACGAATTACACGATTATAGGATTAGAAAAGAAGATTTTTTACCTGTCAAAAAAAAGATTATTAAAACAACAAAAACAGAAAAAATATTTCAAAAATTTTCTGATAATCAACCTACTTTGTTAAAGTTGGATACTCAAGGCACAGAACTTGAGATACTTAATGGTATTGAAGACATGAAAAAGAAAAAAATCATATCGATAGAATTAGAGTGTGCACTAGATAGTTATCCTATTTATAATGGTGCAGCAAAATTTTCTGACATAATGAATAAAATGAAATCATTTGGTTTTGAGCTTTTGTCTATAAAAATAATAAATAATTCATTTTATAAAAGTAAGTATGTGCACGGATTAAAAGAAACCGTTAGCCATTGTGATGCCATATTTACTCTTGATAGATTAGAGATAAAAAAAAGATCTAATGATGAAAAAATAATACTAGTTGGATTTTATATAAGTAATGGTTTTTTTCTAGAAGCAAAAAAAATGTTAGAGGATTTTACAGATTTAAAATCCTATTTTCAAAATGAAAATCATTATAATAAAACTATAGATTTGTTGTCTAAATAGAATGTTTGAATACTTTAGAAATATTATATCAATATTAACTTTAAAACAAAAAAAAGGATCATTGATTTTATTTTTTTTTATTTTAATTAACTCAGTTTTAGAAACATTTGGAATAGGCTTAATTTTCCCTTTATTAGTTGTATTACTTGATGAAAATGCAATGAACAATTACCAATTCATAAACGATATATATTTATTTTTTAATTTTACGGAATATTCTAATTTGGTTAAATTATTAATATTAGTAATACTTTGTTTTTTTATAATTAGATTTCTATTTATTATATTTTTTGCATGGTTCCAAAATAAGTTCATTTTTACAACTAATGCAGAGCTGTCTCATAGGCTGTTAAGAAGATATTTATTTGCACCATGGAATTATGTTTTGAAAAGAAATTCAGGTGAAATGATAAGAACTATAGATAGCGACGTTTCAATATATTCTAGATTGAGTCTTTTATCATTATTCAATTTAATAAAAGACCTTTTGTTAATATTATCGATTATCACACTTTTATCTTTTTTTAATTTAAAACTGACCTTATTTTCAATTGTATTCTTTGCAGTATTTTCTTTTTTAATCTATTCGACTTTAAGAAATAGAATTTATAATCTAGGACGAGACCGTCATTTAACTGATAGTAAAAAAACCAAAGAATTAATCCAAACACTTTCTGCAATAAAAGATATTAGAGTCCTAGGCTTAGAAAAAGTGTTTATCAAATTATATGATTTAATTAATTTCAGAAGTGCAAGAATTTGGCGAAATCAAAACTTTATAAATGAAATTCCTAAAAATTTTTTGGAGCTTTTTACTATTTTTTTTGTTATTGTAATAATATACGTTTTTTATCATTTTTATGATCAGTCATATAAAATTTTTTTACCAATATTAGGTGTTTTTGGAGCATCAGCTGTTAGACTCGTACCAGCTACAGGAAGAATATTAGCAAATTTACAAAATTTAAAATTTAGTAAAGTATCTACATTAGCGATTAATAAAAATTTGGTTGATTATGATAAATTGGAATACCAAAAAAATAATATCAAAAACAAAGAGTTTCTTTTTAAAAAAGAAATTGTTTTTAAAAATGTAACATTTAGGCATGAAAATAAATCTGAAAATATTTTAGAAAACCTTAGTTTGAAAATTTCTAAGGGCGAAACAATAGGTATTATAGGTGAAAGTGGATCAGGAAAAAGTACGTTGGTAGATATTCTTTTAGGATTAAATTCTACATCTACAGGCTCAGTATTAGTTGATAATCTTGATATCAAAGAAAATATTGTTGGATGGAGAAAAAAAATTGGTTATGTTTCTCAAAATTTATTTCTTATTGACGATACAATTGAAAAAAATATAACGTTTTTGTTTGATAATGAAATTTTTAGTCAAGAAAAGTTGAATAAGGTTATTCAAGATGTTCAGCTTAAAAAATTTATCGAAAGATTGCCCAAAGGTATTAAAACAGGGATTGGTGAAAGGGGATTAAGAATTTCAGGAGGTGAAAAACAAAGAATTGTTATAGCAAGAATATTATTTAATAATCCAGATGTTCTAATATTTGATGAGTCCACTAATGCTCTTGATTTTGATACTGAGAAAAAAATTGTAGATTTGATACATAGTTTAAAATCTGAGAATAAAACAATAATATTTGTTTCTCATCGTAAAAGTACCTTAGAAAAATGTGACTCAATTTATCTTTTAAAAGATAAGAAACTTGAATTGAAATAATAAAAAGAAAAATGAAAATTTTATCTTTTATACCACATGCAGGATTATGGAAATTAAAATTTCCAAGATCAGTTATTTTAGAGTCTTTAAAAAAAAATGGGCATGAAATTCATGAGATTAGGTGTAGGGAGGCACTAAACAACTATTGTCTTGTAATGATGTCAAAAGTGCCTCATAAAAATTTAAATTTATTTTCTTCTAGAGAAAAAAAAGAAATTTGTAATGATTGTATGAATAAATCAGACATTTTAAGCAAAGAGTTCAAATTTATAAATATAGATATTGAAAAGATTACTAATGAACAAGATAAAATTATAAATTTTGAATTATCAAAAATTAACAAAAAAAATTATTTAGATTATAATTATAATTCAATAAATATCGGCAAATTTTGTATGTCAGAAATGATTTTGATGACAAAGAAAAAATCCCTCAATTTAAGTAAAAATGAGTGGGACGATTATTTGTGTAACGTAAGAAATTCAATTATCACCATTGATTTTCTTGAAAAACTTTTTCAAAAAAAAAAGTATGATTTGATAATAACTAATAATGGTTTCTATTCTTATATGAAAGCAGCTCAAGAAGTTGCTAAAAAATATAAAATAAAAAATCTAGACATAAATAATAATAGAAATTTTCATAAACAAATGAATTCCTTTTTAATATCAGAAAAAAATGATGTTATTGCTTATAAAGAAATTTTATCCAAGTGGAACGATTTAAAAAAATTTCCTTTGGATCATGATCAAATGCGCTCAACAACAAAGCATATGAATTTATTAATATCTGGTGGTTCAAATAATGAGTTTGTTGAAAATGATCAACTTGGTATGAAAAATTTAAATATCAGAAATTTTTTTGAAATCGAAAAAGAAAAGAAAATTATTTTAGTATGTACTTCAAGCGAAGATGAAATTCTATCTTATCAATTTATGAGTGAAAAAGTTTCGGAGGAAAACATTTTATTTGAGACCCAGATTGATTGGATTAAAAGTATTATTGAATACGCAAAAAATAACCAAGACCTTCATTTTATAATTAGAATTCATCCTAGAGAATATAAAAATTATAGTCATTCTTTAAGCTCTGAAATGTACTATGAATTATTAGAATTGTTAAAAAACGTACCGAAAAATATTTCTATAAATTTACCAAAACAAAAAATTTCAATTTATGAAATTGCAAAAGATATAGATTTAGTTTTAAATTCTTGGTCATCTGTTGGTAAAGATTTAGCTTTAATAGGTCTTCCAGTAATTACTTATGGAAAAAAAAATTTGTTTTATCCTATTGATTTGAATATTCCATTAATCTCAAATAAGATAGATGACTATTTCAAGCTTATAAGAAAATCAATTAATGTTGGTTGGGATTATAAAAGAATAATAAAAGCATATAGATGGTGTCATCTAGAATTTGATTATACTAGCTTAAATTTAGAAGATTCAATTAATATAAACAATCTAAAAAAACAGAAAAAAAAATTAATATTTAAGATAATTGATTTTTTTAAAAGATTACTCAACAAAAATTTTTATTTAACTAACGAAATTTCTAACAGGGCAAAAATATTAAGAGAAGAGAAAGTTTTAAACTCATTAATTGTAAACAATGAGAGCATTTTTTCTATAAAAAAAACTAAAAATTATTTTACAGCCGATGAAGATGAAGAATTAAAGTATATTAAAATTGAATTAAAAGAATTGATAGATTTGTTATGCAAAAATAAAGATTCAAGATTTGGTTTTGTGTCAAAAATAAAAAATTTTGTTGAAAAACAGTAGTTTTTTATTTTTTTAAAAGATCAGCATAAAGCTTTAAAGCATTGTCTTTTAATTCTTTATCAACATTTTGATTTATCTTTTTCTCTGATTTTTGAAATTTGAAGTTGTCTAAATAATTTTGTGAAATTTTAAATTCACTTAAAAAGGGAATTAAAATATCTTTTGGTTTTTCACATAGTTTTTCATAATTCATTAAAAAAATATTATTATTACCTTCTGAAACTTTTAAAATATGGTTATAAATATTTATCCATTCACAAATCCAATAATTTATATCTAAGTTTTCAAAATTGTTTTTTTTTGATGTTTCTTTAAATCTAAATTTTTTTTGACCTAAACCAAACTCGTAATGTGATAAAAAGTTCATATACTCTAAATTGAATTTATCTTGTGTTTGTAGTGTTATAAAGTTTTTATGTTGTGTTAATAATGAATTTGCTTGTTGGATTGGATGTCTAAAAAGAATAACAAAAATAGAATTTTTAAAATTTCTTGAAAGATCACTTAATCTTAAAATATTATTATTATTTTTAGATAAATAAAATTTTTTTTTATTTTTTAATAAAATATTAGATATATAAATTTTATAATCATTTATGATTTCTTCCTTAAGTTCATGTTCACATAATGAGTCATTTAAAGAATAACTATTTTTTAATTTTGTCTTAAAGAAAATTTCATCAAAGTTTTCTGGACTATCATAATCTATTTTTAAATTATCATCATGAGCTCTATCTAATTCTTTTGACTCTTTTTGAAATTTCTTTGTTATAATGTTCCATATATTTGGCGCCATAACAAAAGGCATATCTCTATAAGTGAAGGAAGCAAAATTACCAGTTTTGAAAAAGAAATTATTTAAAATAGTTGTTCCAGATCTTGCTAATCCACTGATAAATACATTTTTTTGATTAATTTCTTCATCATTGTGTTTAAAAAAAAATTTTTCAAAATCAAACAAAATGTCATTTATAAAATTATTAGATAAAACCAGCCTATGAAGAAATCTTGAAGATAAATTATATTTATTTTTGAACAATTTTATTCCTTAATAATATGTAGATTAAACTTATAAAGATAATTTCAATAATTCCAACTGTTGAGAATATAAAATTAATAAATTCTTTATCAATAAAGCTTATAATTAAAAATGGTAATATAATTAGAATAATTGAAGCTGATAAAATAATTCCTAATTTGATCACTTTGAAAGCAATTATCAAAATAAATTTTTGTTTCCAATGATCTGAATTTTTTTTTAAGCTAAAAAACTTATTGTTTTTTTTTAACAGACCAAGAAAATATTTAAATTTTTCAACAAATTTAATAAACAATATTAATTCAATTGATGAAATAGTGGAAATTAAAAGAAAAAAAAATTTCAATTTTTAATATCTAAGTTTTGGTCTGTTTCTTTTTTTTTTTTTAAATTTTGTGAAAAGTTTCTTTATCGGGTAATATAATATTGCAAAAATAGCAATAATTATTGATCCAATCACCCCAAGCATAATTCCAATGGCACCAAGTCCTAATCCTGGACCAATATAAGCAAATGCTAAATTTGTATTTAAAGTCAATAAAATTATAGAAGAAAAAAAAATTTTAATTACATTCATTTTTTTTATCATATATTGTTTTTATAATATCGGAATATTTTTTACTATCCAAAAATCTTGACCAATTTAAACGATAAACATCATTATTTATTGTCTTATTAATATATTGCCATTTTAGTGAACCATCATTTCTAAATAAAGCTAGTCGTCCACTTTCAGTTTCTTCAATCATTAAATCTTTGTTTGGTAAAATCGTATGTAGACCTTCTGCAAAAGTTCTAATTTTATTGTCTTCCATTGCATTTTCTAAATAATCTGTAGTTTTATTATCTTCAAAGTTAAAAATAGTTATTTTATTAAAATTATCTACACCACTAAAATCATAATTTTTATTGTTATCAAAAACTGAAATTTCTTTATCTGATATAATATCCACATCATGTTGGTGACGCCAAGGACCGTTTTTATACCAAATTATTTTGTTTTGTTCAGGTCTATAAAGAAAAATTGTGTTGATATGTTTTACGCTAAAAAAAACATCACCTTTTTTCCAATATTTTCCATCTTTTAACACTGGCTCAACATCATTGAGGTGCATCGGATCAAAATACCATGCTTCACCAGTGGGAAAAATGAGATTTTTTAAATTATTATCGATAAGTATCTGTACAACTGATTTATTAAATAATACTTTTCCATCAAAAGTTATTTGAGCTATTCCGTCGTCATAGTGATTCTCTTTATTGTCTTGAAATGATTTTCCAACATTAATAGTGCTTGGTCTAAATCTTGAAGGGACCCATAGAGTATTTTCATTTCCTATCTCTATGCTGTGATGAAAAATACCATCAATTGCCCACTCTAATTCTGAACATAAATTAATTCTTAACAAAGGTGAATTTCCTTGAAAAATTATTGAGCCATTATCTAAAAGCAAAGGGTGAATAATTCTATATCTACTAGAATTGAAATCTCTTTCTAAATCAAGATATTTTTTTTCAATTTTAGAAAGTTTATTAATTTTATCTATATCTGGGATCCAAGTATGTATCACTGAACCTTTTTTGATATCAAATAACTCTACTATTGAACGTTTTTTATCACCATCAAATCTAGATATAAGAATAAATCCTTTATTTTCACCATCAACGTAATTTTTTTCATTAATTATCCAACTATCTATTTCATTAAAATCATGATTTTTTATAAGTAGTCCGTGTTCTTTGTTTTTAAAAAAATTTTTTGTATTTGTAGGAACTGATGCTAAATCAAGGATTAGATACTTAAAGTTTCCAAATCTAGTTCCACCCATTACAACATGTTTAACTGCCCAACCAAAAAATAGGGTAAATAAAAAACAAAAATATAAGATAATAAGAACGTATTTTATTGAAATTTTTTTATTTAATAAATTTTTTAACATTTTTTCAAATATTGATTTTATAATAATTGATGTACCAATTTATTGTTTTCAATAAACTTTCATTAATTTTTTGAAACGATTTAATTTTAGTAAGTTTTTTTATTTTTTTATTACAGCCGTGTGTTTTTAATATATCTGCTTTTTGCAAAGCGACTAATTTTATTTTTGGATTTTTTCTTGTTATCTTATTTATTTGAGAAATAATTTTTGTAATTTTGATGGGATTGTTTGAGCATATATTTAATACCTTGTGATCTTTTGTTTTGAGATTTCTTAATAAATATAAAATTTTTACAACATCACCAACATAAGTAAAATCTCTAAAGTGATTCCCTTTATTATATAATTCAAATTTTGTTTTATGAAAAATATTTTTCAGATATTTTAACATAAACATATCTGGTCTTCCCCATTCTCCAAAAACTGTAAAAAATCTTATACCTATAATATTTAATTTATATAAATCTTTATATATATTAGCTAAATCTTCATTAAATTTTTTGGATAAAGCATATACATTTTTTGGTTTTAAAATTAAGCTTTCATTAAGGGGAAATTTTTTTGAATCTCCATAAACTGAACTTGAAGAAGCGTAAATAATTTTTTTTACTTTATTTTTTCTAAGCACCTCTAGTAAATTTGTGAAACCTGTAATATTACTATCATAATATTTTTGTGGATTCTCAATAGAATATCTTACTCCAGCCTGAGCTGCTAAATGATAAATATAATCAAATCTATTTTTTTTAATTAATTTATCTAACGATTTCTTGTTATATACATTCATCTTTATAAATTTAAAATTTCGAAACTTATTAATATTTTTTACCCTATCTTTTTTGAGTCTGACCGAATAATAGTTGTCTAAATTGTCAATACCCACGATCTTTATCTTTTTATTTTTTTCTAAAAAAAATTTGGCAAGATTAAAACCGATAAAACCAGCAACACCTGTAATTAAAATTTTCATAAGAAAAATAAATTCTTAATTATTTAAACTAAGTTATAATTAAATTTGATCATTA
>MDSZ01147431.1_pt1 | contig 19745 bp, 20 predicted proteins | sample 811201 | NCBI WGS metagenome assembly MDSZ01 (sample SAMN05326647, study PRJNA326480) | marine metagenome | isolation source: seawater | place: Indian Ocean: North | collected 2010 | reverse complement strand
TTGATCTGTTTTAGAGCTTTATCAGTAAATTTAATTTCTTTAATCATAATTGATCACTGGTATTACTAATATAATACTTAATAATTAATTTTAAAGGATGAAAAATTACTCAAAGATTGGTTTATTTAAAAGTAAAGGAAGGATTTTTAAAGAATCAATATCTAAATACAGGACTCCATTTCAAAGAGATAGAGATAGAATAATACATAGTGCTTCATTCAGACGTCTTAAGCATAAAACCCAAGTATTTGTAAATACAGAAGGTGATCATTACAGAACTAGGATAACTCATTCTATGGAAGTTGCTCAAATAGCGAGATCTATTGCTCGCTATCTGAATTTAAATGAAGATTTAACTGAAACTTTAAGTCTCGCTCATGATTTGGGTCATACACCTTTTGGTCATGCAGGAGAGGATTCTTTGAATGAGTGTATGCAAAATTATGGAGGTTTTGATCACAATTTACAAACTTTAAGAATTGTAATGTTTTTAGAGAATAAATATTTGAAATTTAAAGGTTTAAATCTGACAATAGAAACCCTTGAAGGTTTGATTAAGCATAATGGCCCCATAACAGATTTAGATCTAATAGATAATCTAATTGGGATTAGTAATTTTAAAAATATTATAAACTTTAATCAATATCCGTCATTAGAAGCTCAAATTGCAGCAATATCAGATGATATTGCATATAATAATCATGATATACAGGATGGAATTAATTCAAATTTATTTCAATTAAATGAGCTTACAGAAATTAATTTTTTTAAAGATATTCATAAATTATATAAAAAAAGAATTAACAAAAATAATCAAAAAATTGCTACATATCAAATTATAAGAGACTCTATTGATTTAATGATTAAAGATTTACTTAAAAATACAAAAAAAAATCTAAATAATGCAAAAATTAAAAATCTAAATGATGTAAAAAATGCTGATATGTCAATGGTAAATTTTTCAGATAAGATTATAAAATCAATCAATGAAGTAAGATTTTTTCTTAAAACTAAAATGTATAATAATAAAGATGTTTTAGCGAAAAATAATAAAGGAAAAAAAATTATCAAAAAATTATTTTTAACAATTAGTAGAAATCCAAAAAAATTTATTTCAGAACAAAATATTTCAAAAGATAGATTTAGAATGATTTCTGATTATATTTCAGGAATGACAGATAGATATGCAATTAACCTTTATAATAGAATAAAATGAATATTTTTAATGAATATTTAGAAAAAATTAAAAAAATTATTTTTGATCTTTCAAAAAAAGGGCAACTTATATTGCCAGAAAAACTTGATGGTATTAATACAGAAATACCTCCTGATAAATTTAACTGTGATATTTCAACAAATGTTGCAATGTTTTTGTCTAAAATAAACAAAAAATCGCCAATGGATTTGGCAAAAGAATTAGCTGAATTAATAAATAAATCAGATGATTTTATTGAAACGACAACTGTAGTTAAACCTGGTTTTATAAATATCAAATTCAAACCGATGTTTTGGTCTAATTTTTCTCAAGAAATAATTAGAAATTCTAAAACTTTCGGTATTAACGCTAATGAAAAAAAGAAAAAATATTGTGTAGAATTTGTTTCTGCTAATCCAACAGGTCCATTACATGTTGGTCATTGCAGAGGTGCTATTTTAGGAGATGTTCTTGCAAATATTTTGTTATTCAACAAACATGAAGTAGTTAAAGAATATTACGTAAACGATTATGGCAATCAAATAATTAATTTCACAAATTCAGTTTACTTTAGAATTAGAGAAATATTATTTAAAGAAAAATTTCCCCTGGATAATGAAAATTTATATCCTGGAGATTATTTAATTGAGTTTGCTCAAAATATAATTGACACAAATAAAAATATTGATTTTCAAGATTTTAATAAAATTAAAAATAAATTAACGTCTTTATCAATCCGTGAAGCTTTAAATCTAATCAAAAAAAATCTTAATAGTCTTGGTATAATCCATGACAATTTTATAAGTGAAAAAAAATTAGTTGATAATCAAGAAGTTGAAAAAGTTGTTAGTTTCCTTGAAAAAAAAAAGTTTGTTTATAAAGGAAAAATTAAAGCACCTTCAGGAGAGATTAATTCTAACTGGGTTGAGAGAGAACAGTTATTATTTAAATCAACTGACTTTGGAGATGATAAAGATCGAGCACTTCAAAAATCTGATGGATCGTGGACATATTTTGCAAGTGATGTTGCTTATCACAAAAATAAACTTGATAGAAATTTTGATGTATTAATTAATATTTTAGGAGCAGACCACGCAGGTTATATTAAGAGAATTTCTTCTTCAGTTGAAGCTATTTCTAACACTAAGGGCAAATTAATTTGTAAAGTTAGTCAACTAGTAAAGCTTATTAAAAATAAAAAGCCATTTAAAATGTCAAAACGAAAAGGAGATTATATAACAGTAGATGATTTAGTTAATGAAGTTGGTAAAGATGCAACCAGATTTATAATGTTAAATAGAAGCAGTGATGCTGAATTAGATTTTGATTTCGATAATGTTATCGAAAAATCAAAAGATAATCCGTTATATTATGTTCAATATTGCTATGCTAGAATTGCTTCAGTTTTCAGACACATTGGGATTGATATCAAATTAGATTTAAAAATTGATAATTTTAATTTTCTTTATTCTGAAGACGAAATTAAAATTTTAAAGAAAATATCTGAGTGGCCAAAATGTATAGATATTTCTAATAAAAAATTAGAACCTCATAGAATACCAACTTATCTTTATGAATTGGCCTCATTATTTCATTCTTATTGGAATTTAGGAAAAGAAAATACCGATAAAAGATTTATTAATGATCATAAAGAAATTTCAAATGAAAAATTAGTTTTTTTAAAGATTATTTCAAATACTATTCAATCAGGAATGAGCATTGTTGGGGTTTCTACTCCCGAGAAAATGTAATGATAAAAGAAATTAAATATTTTATTTTTATAATTATAATAATATTATTTATTTTTTTTACTGGTAAATATTATTTTTCCGACTCTTATAAAAAAAAATCATACAGATCTCTTAATAATAATGATAAGAAATTAGAACTTTATTCATTAAATCTGCCTGTTTTAGAAAATGATACTCAAAATATTATTGAATATTTGAAAAACACAAAAACAAAAAAAAAGAAAAAATATTTTTTTTGGAATTTACTTGATAAAAATAATGAATAGAAGATCTTTTATTACTGGTATTAAAGGAACAAAACTTAGTAATGAAGAAATTAAATTTTTAATAAAATATAAACCATGGGGAATAATTTTATTCTCAAGAAATTTAGAGAATCTAAGTCAAATAAAGATTTTAACAAAAAAAATTAGAGAAATTTTTAAAGATAAAAACTACCCTATTATTATTGATCAAGAGGGCGGTAGAGTAAATCGATTGAAGAAATTTATTTCTATTGATTATTTGACTTCAGAATATTTAGGAATTTTATTTAAAAAGAATAAAAAATTATTTAATATTATTTTCAAACTATATATTGATAAAACAAGTCATCTTTTAAAAAATTTAGGAATAAACATTAATACAGTTCCAGTATTAGATTTAAGATATAAAGGCAGTTCAACGATTATTGGTGATCGTTCATACTCCAGCGACCCAATAATAGTCTCTAAAATTGGAGATATATGTATTAATAATTTCAAAAGAAATTCGATTGGTACAGTTATTAAGCATATTCCTGGTCATGGTTTGGCTAAAGTAGATAGTCATCATTTTACTCCAACTATCAGTAAATCTTTTAGTTTTTTAAAACAAAATGATTTTAAGGCTTTTAAATCAAAAAATTCTTTATTTGCCATGACTGCACATGTAATTTTTAATAAAATAGACCCAAAAAACACTGTTACTCATTCTAGGAAATTAATTAATATTATAAGAAAAAATATTAAATTTAAAAATATCATCATTTCAGATGATTTATCTATGAAAAGTTTAAAATATTCACTTAAACTAAATACGATTAATGCTTTTAAAGCTGGATGTAATTTAGCCTTACATTGTAATGGAAAATTAAAAGAAATGATAATAGTTGGTGATAATTCACCGAAAATAAATTCATTTATTATTAAAAAAACATCAGAATTTTATAAAAATTTAAGTTAATATTAATTAATGACAGAATCTAATCCATCACTATTTAATGTCGACATAGATAATTATAGTGGTCCTATAGATGTTCTTTTAGATTTAGCAAAAGCTCAAAAAGTAAATCTTGAGGAAATTTCTATAACAAAATTAGCTGATCAATTTCACGATTATATTTCTAATAAAAAAGATCTTAATTTAGAAATAGCGTCAGAATATCTTTTAATGGCTACATGGTTAGCCTATTTAAAATCAAAATTATTACTTCCAAGCAGTCCTGAGGAAGAATTTAAAGTTCAAGAAGTTGCTGAAAAACTTAAGCTTCAATTAAAAAAATTAGAATTAATACGTTTACTATCTGATCAAATGTTAAAAAGAAAGAGATTAGGTAGAGAAATAAGAACTAGGGGAATGAGAGGAAATATTAAATCTATATATAGCCCAGAATATAAATTGAATTTATTTGAACTACTTAAAGCCTACTCAACTATAATCATGACTAAAGACTTTCAAAAATTGAATATTCCTAAATTACCAGTATTTACGACAGAGGATGGAATTAAAACAATTAGAAATTTTTTAGGAAAACTAGTTAAATGGAAAAAATTAGACGATCTAATACCCAAAAACTTTAAAGTTGGAAAGAATATTCAAAAAACAGGAAAAGCTGGAATTTTTGCTGGTTCTTTAGAACTTGTAAAGGAGGGAAATTTAAAAATTAAACAAGATAAATTGTTTGATGAAATTTATATAAAAGAAAACGAATGAATAAAAAAAAATTTAAAAAAGAAGATAACGTTGTAAATTTTCCCTCTAAACTAACATCGATTGAAAAAGAAATTGAGGCTATAATATTTGCTGCTGCAGAACCTTTAGATACTGATACAATTGAAAGTAAGCTTTCAAAAAAAACAAATATTCAAAAGTCGTTGGAAAAACTACAAAGAGAATATTTAAACCGCGGAATAAACTTAGTTTGTATTTCAAAACGTTGGTCGTTTAGAACTTCTCCTAATTTGTCAAATTTGATGACAAAAGAAAAAACAGTAGAAAAAAAATTATCAAGAGCTGCTGTCGAAACTTTAGCAATTATTGTTTATCACCAGCCTGTTACTAGAGCTGAAATAGAGGAAATTAGAGGTGTAGCGTTTGGAACTAATACTCTCGATATTTTAATGGAACTTAATTGGGTTAAACCAGGGGGCAGAAAAGATTTACCTGGCAAACCAATTCAATATGTTACGACCGAAGACTTTTTAAGTCATTTTAACCTTCAAAAATTATCTGATTTACCAACAGTGGATGAACTTGGAGCAGCAGGTTTAATTGACACAACAAGCGTTGATAGCTCTATTTTTGGAACTGGAAAATTCTATAAAGAGAAACAAAATGAAAAAAAAGAGGATATTTATTCAAATATTGATGAAATGTTAAACAGCACTCTTGAAGATGAAAATAATAAATAAAAAGCCACTTTAAAAATAATTATAAACAGGATATAAGATTTTGATGAGTATAGGAATTTGGCAAATAGCAATAGTAGTAATTTTAGTTGTCCTACTTTTTGGTAGAGGAAAAATATCTAGCTTAATGGGAGATGTTGCAAAAGGCATTAAAAGTTTTAAAAAAGGTATGGCCTCAGATGTTACTGATGAGTCAGAGCCAAAAAATATTTCCGAAAACAATCAAGAGACTAAAGACAAAGATTAAATCACATGCCCACTATTGGCTGGTTTGAGATTTTAATAATTATTACAATAGCCATTATTGTACTTGGCCCAAAAGATTTTCCAATTATGCTTAAAAAAGTTGGTTCTTGGATTGGAACTACAAAAAAATATATAAATAATATTCAAAACGAGGTTTCAAATATTGATTTAGAGGAAAACAAAATACAAAAAAAAGAAGATATAGAAAATAATAATAAAGATGTTTAGTGAAGATAAAGAAAGTGGTTTTATAAGTCATTTAGCTGAATTAAGAAAAAGATTGATTTATAGTTTTATTTTTTTAATTATTTTTTTTGTTGGTTGCTATTTTTTTGCTGAACATCTTTATGGTTTTTTAGTTGAACCATACGCACAAGCTGTGAAAGATGATGAAACAGATAGACGTTTAATTTTTACAGCTTTACAAGAGACATTTTTAACTTATCTTAAAATTTCTTTCTTTACTGCTTTTTTTGTAACTTGTCCTTTTATTTTAATACAAATCTGGAAATTTATTGCCCCAGGCTTATACAAACACGAAAAAATAGCAATTCTTCCATATTTAATATTAACACCAATACTATTTTTTTTAGGAGGTGTGCTTGTATATTATTTAATTATGCCGTTAGCAATTAAGTTCTTTTTATCATTTGAAAGTTCAGGTTTAACTACGAACCTGCCAATTCAATTGGAAGCAAAAGTCAATGAATATCTTTCATTAGTAATGAAACTTATATTTGCATTTGGTATTAGTTTTCAATTACCTGTAGTTTTAAGTTTACTAGCAAGAATAGGAATAGTTGATTCCCAATTTCTTAAAACAAGAAGAAAATATGTAGTTGTTATAATATTTGCAGCTGCAGCTTTATTAACACCACCAGATCCAATTACACAAATAGGTTTAGCTATACCTCTGTTAATTCTGTATGAATTATCTATTTTTTCTGTAAAAATTATAGAAAATAAAAATTTTAAAAACAAAAATGCATAATTTAAAAGAAATAAGAAAAAATTTTGAAAATTTTAAAAAACAATTACATAATCGAAATATAGATATAGACATTGAAAATTTAAAACAATTAGATGATCTTAATAGAGAACTTATTCAAAAAAAAGAAAAATTAGAACAAGAAAAAAAGAATATATCAAAATCAAAAGATAAAAGTTTATTTGAAAAATCAAAAAAAATTTCTAATGAATTAGATAAAATTTCCGATGAACAAAAGAAAATTAAAGAAAGATTAGATGAAATTTTATCAGTTATACCTAATACACCACATTCAGATGTTCCTAACGGAAAAAATGAAAAAGATAATATTGAAATATCTAAATCAGGAAAGATTCCTGAATTTAATTTTAAACCAAAATCACATTATGAATTAGGTGAAAATCTCGGAATGCTTGATTTCGAATTAGCCTCAAAAACAACTGGATCAAGATTTGTTTTTGTTCAACACAAACTCGCTTTGTTGGAACGAGCTTTATCAAATTTTATGTTAGATAAACATATTTTAAAAAATGGTTATATTGAGGTTTCACCACCTCTTATTGCCTCAGAAAATACAATGTATGGAACAGGACAATTGCCTAAATTTGAAAATGATCAATTTGAAATTAAATTTGAGGAGGGATCTGGTAGAAAATTTTTAATTCCTACAGCTGAAGTCATTTTAACTAATATTGTTAAAGACAAGATATTAGACCAAAAAGATTTACCAATGAGATTTGTTGCTTCTACTCCTTGTTTTAGGAAAGAAGCTGGCAGTTATGGCAAAGACACTAAAGGTATGATTCGTCAACATCAATTCTATAAAGTTGAATTAGTGAGTATAGTTGAAAATGATAAATGTTTAGAAGAACTTGAACGTATGACTAATTGTGCATCTGAAATTTTGGATGATTTAGCATTACCGTACAGAAAAGTAATATTATGTAGTGGTGACATGGGTTTTAGTGCTGAAAAAACATATGATATTGAAGTATGGTTACCTTCAGAAAACAAATATAGAGAAATTTCTTCTTGCTCATCTTGTTCCACTTTTCAAGCAGTAAGAATGAAAACAAGATATAAAAACCAAAAAAAAGAAATTTTAAATGTTGGTACGCTGAATGGGAGTGGTCTTGCAATAGGAAGAACCTTAATAGCAGTTATGGAAAATTACCAACAAAAAGATGGGTCTATTACAATTCCAGAAAAATTGAGACCCTATATGAATAATTTAGAAAAAATTTCAATGAATTAAAGTTGTTTTACTTTATTAAGTAGTATATTAGTCAGCTAAAACATAGGAGTTTTTATGGAAGGTTCAGGAATAGGTCAATTTATACCTTTAATATTAATATTTGTTATTTTTTATTTTTTTCTAATTAGACCTCAACAAAAAAAAGTAAAAGAACATAAGGCAATGGTTGAAGGATTAAAACGAGGAGATAAAGTTATCACATCTGGTGGTATTACAGGTACTATTGAAAGAGTGATAGATAATGAAAAAGTTGAAGTTGAAATTGCTGAAAATGTAAAAGTTGAAATTGTAAAAGCAACTGGAATTCAAGGTCTTTTAAACGCTACTGAAACAAAAAAATAATCTAATCATTTTAAGAAATGTTATATTTTTCTAAATTAAGAATCATATTTATTTCTTTAATTTGTATTTTTTTTATTTTAACTTCTTTGAACAATTTACTTGGTGCAGATAAAAGATTCTTTAATTCAAAAATTAATCTTGGTTTAGATTTACAAGGAGGATCTTATCTTTTGCTCGAAATAGATAATAATCCTGTAATAGAACAAAAACTGCAAAATTTTTCTGTGCTAATAAGGAGTTATTTTAAAGATAAAAATATAAGAGTTGCTAATATAAATATTAAAGACCAGAAAATTATATTTACAGTAGATGATAATGATAAACAAAATTTAATAAATGAATTTCAAGATAAAGAAAGTGAAATTAACCCATATTATTCACGATTTAAATCACATCAATTTGAAGTTAATGATTTAGGAAATTCAATAGAATTGAGTTTTTCAAAACAGGGTATAGTTGAATTAAAAACTTCTTCTCAGGATCAAGCTTTAGAAATTGTTAGAAGAAGAATTGATGAAGTAGGAACTAACGAACCAAACATATTAAAAAGAGGTAATGATAGAATATTAGTTGAACTGCCAGGATTAGATGATCCAATGAGGATTAAATCTTTATTGGGCAAAACTGCTAATTTAACATTTAGATTTGTATCAAATGATAATCAAGATTCTTTTGGTGTTGAAAAGTTAAAATATGAAAATAATACAAATGAAGATTTTGTAAGCAAAAGAATTATTTTAAGCGGAGAAAATTTATTAGATGCACAACCGCGAATGAACAATCAAACTAATGAAACTGTTGTATCATTTACATTGGATAGGGTGGGTGCCAAAAGATTTGGTAAAGCTACTTCTTCAAATATTGGAAGACAGTTAGCTATAGTTTTAGATGGTAAAATAATTAGTGCCCCTGTAATAAGAGATACTATAGCAAGTGGAAATGGTCAAATAAGTGGAGGATTTACTTTTCAAACTGCAACAGATTTAGCCTTATTGTTGAGATCTGGTGCTTTACCTGCACCATTAAATATAATTGAGGAAAGAACTGTTGGTCCTGATTTAGGACAAGACTCCATTAATGCTGGAATGATTGCACTGATGATTGGTTTTTTACTTGTCGTTATATATATATTTTTTAAATACAAAATATTTGGTTTAATTACTAACATCACTTTGATAATCAATCTTTTAATCTTATTAGGCATTCTTACTTTGTTTGGAGCTACTTTAACATTACCAGGTATTGCTGGTATAATTTTAACTGTTGGTATGGCTGTTGATGCCAATGTTCTTATTTTTGAAAGAATTAAAGAAGAATTAAAAACTGAAAAAAACAACATCATTGCTTTTGATAGTGGATATACAAAATCTAGAACAGCAATATTAGATGCAAATATTACAACTTTATTAGCGGCTATAATACTATTTTTTATGGGATCTGGACCCATAAAAGGTTTTTCAGTAACTTTAGGAGTTGGAATATTTACAACATTATTTTCTGTTTATTTCATAGCTCGATTATTTACATCAATTTATGTCTCAAGAAATAGAGATAAAGAGGTAATTTTATAATGATCAAATTTAACAAATTTTATAATAAATTTAATGTCTTATCTTCTATTTTTATCATCATTTCTCTATTATTGCTTATTTTCAAAGGATTAAATTTCGGGATTGATTTTAAGGGCGGAACTTTAATAGAGCTTAGATCAACAGACTCTAAAATTAATGTCAAAAGTCTTAGAGACAACTTAAAACAAATGAATTTAGGTGATGTTTCTGTAAAAAAATTTGGTAATGATCAAGATTATTTAATCAAATTTGAAAACAAAAGTAATAATCAAAACACCATAGAAAAAATAAGATCAAATATTGATAAATCTTTTGGAAATGATTTCGATTTTAGAAGAGTAGAAAATGTTGGACCAAAAGTAAGTGCGGAGTTGTTGAGGTCTGGTATTATAGCAATCAGTTTATCATTAGCTATAATGTTAATTTATATATGGATAAGATTTGAATGGCAATTCAGTTTGGGAGCGATAATAGCATTATTCCACGATGTTATAATTACACTTGGTTTATTTTCATTTTTGAATTTAGAAATAAATCTTTCTATAATAGCTGCAGTTCTCACAATTGTTGGGTATTCAATGAATGATACAGTTGTAATTTACGATAGGGTTAGAGAAAATTTGAAAAAATATTCTGATATAAAAATATTTGAATTAACAAATATTTCAATTAACGAAACTTTATCTAGAACGCTAATAACTTCAATTACAACACTGTTAGCTCTTTTATCAATTTTCTTTTTTGGTGGAGAAATTTTGAAAGGTTTTTCTTTAGCAATGATTTTTGGTGTAATATTTGGTACTTACTCTTCAATTTATATCGCTAATACAATATTAGTAAGACTAAATGTCTCCCAGAAAACTATATTAAAAGAAAATGAAAAGAACTAATAAAGATTTTGAGCTGCTACCATTGACAATAGCATAGGTAGAGATAACAAAGTATTTGTTCTAGAAAATAACATAGCTGTTTTTGCAGATTTAGCTTTTAAATCAGGATCACATTCAACTATACCTAGAGCTCTTTTTTGATTTGGCCAAATTACAAACCATACATTGAAGGCCATAATAATACCTAGCCACATTCCAATACCTATTGCTGTATGTTTTGGAATCCCAGATCCAAAACTTAGAGTCATTGCATCATGCAGATAACCATTCAAACCTGCTAAAATTAATCCGGATAAAATTGTAAATGCTGCAGCCCATCTAAAATAAAATAAAGCAGCAGGAGCTATTACTTTGCCAATAGCTGGTTTTTGTTCATCAGGAATTTTACTCATATTTGGAATTTGAACAAAATTGAAATACCATAGCAATCCTATCCACATTATTCCAACTAAAACATGTATGTATCTAGTAATCCAACTCCAAAATAATCTATCAAAAGCGAACCCATCGTTTTGGTAAAACAAACCTACAAACAAAAGGATAGCAATGATTACTGACACATGAATAGTTTTAGATAATGAGGATAGTAAATTATTCATAAGTAAAAGTTTTATATACTAATTATATTGATTTTAAATCAATTTAAAAGAGGCTTTAAGAATTGACCTGTATAACTGTCTTTAATTTTGCAGATTTCTTCTGGTTTTCCCTCAGCTATTATTTTTCCTCCTTTTACTCCTCCTTCAGGGCCCATATCAACAATGTAATCAGCAGTTTTAATCACGTCTAAATTGTGCTCAATCACTACGACAGTATTGCCTAGTGCGACAAAAGTATGAAGTATTTCAAGCAGTTTTTTAATATCATGTTGATGTAAGCCTGTTGTAGGTTCATCAAGAATATACATTGTTCTTCCAGTTGATCTTTTTGATAATTCTTTTGCTAATTTAATTCTTTGGGCTTCACCTCCAGATAGTGTAGTAGCTTGTTGACCAATTTTTATATATCCTAAACCTACTTTTTTAAGAGTTAATAATTTTGATTTGATATTAGAAATATTTTCAAAGTACTCACATCCTTCATCGACTGTCATATTAAGAACATCAGCAATACTTTTCTCTTTAAATTTAATTTCTAGAGTTTCTCTATTATATCGTGTGCCTTTACATTCATCACATTGAATATAAACATCAGGTAAAAAATGCATTTCATATGTTATAACACCATCTCCTTCACAAGCTTCACATCTACCACCTTTTACGTTAAAGGAAAATCTGCCTGGTTTATAACCTCTCGATTTTGATTCTGGTAATCCAGTAAACCAATCTCTTATTGGACCAAAAGCTCCTGTATAAGTTGCAGGATTAGATCTTGGTGTTCTTCCTATAGGAGATTGATCTATATCGATGATTTTATCTATTAGTTCTGTTCCCTTGAAACCTTTAAATGGTTTTGGAATTTTTCTTGATTTATTATTATTGAGAGTAAGGTTAAGGGCATTATAAAGTGTTTGTAAAATTAAAGTAGACTTTCCACTACCAGACACTCCTGTAACACAAGTAAGACTTCCTAGAGGAATTTTCAAATTAACATTATCTAAATTATTACCAGTTGCTCCAGTTATTTCTAAAAATCTCCCATTCTTTGCCAGTCTTCTTTTAATTGGAACACTAATTTTAAATTTATTTGATAAATATTTACCTGTTATACTTACTTTATTATCGCAAATTTCCTTGAATGATCCTTGTGCTACTACTTCTCCACCTTTACTTCCTGCTTCTGGACCTAAATCAATAATATGATCTGCATTTTCCATTGTTTCGGTATCATGTTCTACAACTATTACAGTATTACCTAAATCTCTTAACCTTTTTAAAGCGCTAATTAATTTAACATTATCTTTTTGATGCAGTCCTATTGAAGGTTCATCTAAAACGTATAAAACACCAGTTAAACCAGATCCAATTTGTGATGCAAGTCTAATTCGTTGAGCTTCACCCCCTGATAATGTTCCTGACTCACGTGAAAGTGTTAAATAATCTAAACCGACATTTAATAAAAAAGTAAGTCTTTCATTAATTTCTTTTAATATATGTTCGGCTATTTTAATTTGTCTTTTATCAAGTTTATTTACTAAGTTTTTAAACCAATCTGCAGCATCTAAAATTGATTTTTCTGTTACTTCACTAATATGAAGACCATCAATTTTTACACATAATGCCTCATCCTTTAATCTATAACCATTACATCTTTCACATTTCGTATCAGATTGGTATTGTGATATTTCTTCTCTCTTCCAATCACTATCAGTTTCTAAATATCTTCTTTCAAGATTATTTATTACACCTTCAAATGTTTTTTTATGTGAATATTTTTCGTATCCATCATCATATGTAAATTTTATTTCCTCATCATCTGATCCATATAAAATTATATCTTTATTTTTTTTTGATAATTTGCTCCATTTTTCTTCAAGAGAAAAACCATAATGTTTAGCTAATGATGCTAATGTTTGTGCATAGTATAAAGTTGTAGTTTTTGCCCATGGTTCAATTGCACCATTTGCTATACTTTTTCGTTCATCAGGTATTACAAGGTTTGGGTCAACATTTAATTTAACACCAATGCCCTCACACTCTTCACATGCTCCGAAAGGACTATTAAATGAAAACAATCTTGGTTCAATTTCCTCAATTGTAAATCCACTTTCTGGACACGCAAATTTTGTTGAAAATATTATTTTTTGAATTTTTCTAAATTTTTTAGGTAAAGTTTCATCTTCGTATTCAACAAAAACTAAACCATTTGCTAAATTTACTGCATTTTCAATTCCTTCAGCTAATCTATTTCCCAATGACGAATTTAATATAATTCTGTCAATTAAAATTGAAATATCATGTTTAATTTTTTTATTAAGCTCAGGAACTTTTTCAATATCATAAAGTATATCATCAACTTTAATTTTTCTAAAACCTCTTTTTTTATAATTTAAAATTTCTTTTTTATATTCACCTTTTCTTCCTCTCACTACAGGTGCATATAGATAAATAGTGGATTTTTTTGGCAATAATTTTATTTGATCAACAATTTGAGAAATTGTTTGTGATGTTATTGGTTTTCCTGTAAATGGTGAATAAGGTATTCCTGCTCTCGCATATAATACTCTCATGTAGTCATAAATTTCGGTTACAGTAGCGACAGTGGATCTAGGGTTTTTGGAAGTATTTTTTTGTTCAATTGAAATAGCAGGACTTAATCCCTCAATCAAATCTACATTAGGTTTTTTCATTTTGTCTAAAAACTGTCTTGCATATGCAGATAAGCTTTCAACATATCTTCTTTGACCTTCTGCATAAACAGTATCGAAAGCTAATGATGATTTTCCAGATCCAGACAGGCCTGTAATGACCACAAATTTGTCTTTTGGAATTTCAAGAGAGACGTTTTTTAAATTATGCTCTTTAGCGCCCTTAATAACTATCTTTTTGATCATAAATTTTCTTGCATTGAATTAATATAATTAATATTCAGAGCAAACTGTGGTATAAATATATTTTAATTAACATTCAATTTTTATAAATATTATGGCTGGAAGTTTAAATAAAGTTCTTTTAATTGGTCGTTTAGGCGCAGATCCTGAGATCAAACAAATGACAAATGGTAAAAGTGTTGCAAGATTAAGTCTTGCTACAAGTCAATCTTGGAAAGATAAAAATACCGGTGAAAAAAAGGAAAAAACCGAATGGCACCGTATAGTTGTATTTAACGAGGGTTTAGTAAACGTTGTTCAACAATATCTTAAAAAGGGTGCTCAAATATATGTTGAAGGACAATTAACAACAAGAAAATGGAAAGATGAACAATCAGGTCAGGATAAATATTCAACTGAAATTGTTATTCAAGGATATAATTCCTCTTTAACTATGTTAGGTGGTGGAAATTCTGGTGGTGGTATACAATACGACAATAATCAGTCATCAACTTCAAGCAATATAGATGAAACTGTTCAATCATCTAACGATATGGATGATGAAATTCCTTTCTAATTTCTATGGAAAAAATTGAAGTCTTAAAAGATAAAAATATAAAACTCATTTCAATGCATGATGAGATGAGCTCATCATATTTGTCTTACGCTATGAGCGTAATTGTAAGTAGAGCTCTTCCAGATATTAGAGATGGTTTAAAACCAGTTCATAGAAGAATACTTTATGCAATGTACAAAGGTGGTTATGATTGGTCTAAACAGTTTAGAAAATCTGCAAGGATTGTCGGAGATGTAATTGGTAAATACCATCCTCATGGAGATCAATCAGTTTATGACGCTTTAGTAAGAATGGTTCAAGATTTTTCAATGAGTTTACCTTTAGTTGAAGGACAAGGTAATTTTGGCTCGATTGATGGAGATCCAGCAGCTGCAATGAGATACACTGAAACAAGATTGTCAAAAGTTTCTCAATTTTTAATTGACGATATAGAAAAAAACACAATAGAGTTTAAAAGTAATTACGATGAAACTGAAAAAGAACCCACTGTTTTACCAGCTCAGTATCCTAATCTATTAGTCAATGGAGCAGGAGGTATTGCAGTTGGTATGGCAACAAGTATTCCACCTCATAATTTAGGTGAGATTATTGATGGTACTTTAGCATTAATAGACAACAAAGATATTAAGATTAAAGAATTAATGAAACATATTCCAGGACCAGATTTTCCAACAGGTGGAGTAATTATTGGGAAAGATATTATTAAACAAGGCTATAATAAAGGCAGAGGTTCATTTAAAATTAGAGGTGAAATTTCAAATGAAACCATGAAAAATGGTAGAGACAGACTTGTAATTAATTCAATACCTTATCAAGTAAATAAATCAGTCTTAAATGAACGGATTGCTCAATTAGTTAGAGAAAAGAAAATAGAGGGAATAAAAGATATCAGAGATGAATCCAATAGAGAAGGGATTAGAGTTTCAATTGATTTACGTAGTGGTGTTGAACCTGAAACAGTAAAAAGGCAACTTTATAAAAATACTCAAATTGAAAGTTCATTTGGATTTAATACTTTGGCAATAGTCGAAGGAAAACCAAAAAATTGTAATCTAAAAGATTTTTTAGAAAATTTTCTTAATTTTAGAGAAGATGTAGTAATAAAAAAAACGAAACATGATTTAAAAAAAGCTGAGGAAAGAGCACATATATTAATTGGTTTATCAGTTTCAGTTGAAAATTTAGATAAAGTGATCAAAATTATAAGAAATTCTAAAACTCCTGATGATGCAAAAAAATCAATATTGAATACAAAATGGAAAATTAATAAATCTAAAAAGATGATTTCACTAATTGAGTCAAAAAAATCAAAAGCTCTATATCATTTGTCAGAACCACAAGTTATTGCAATTCTCGAATTAAGACTTCAAAAATTAACAGCTCTTGGAATTAATGAAATTGAAATTGAGATTAAAAAACTAGCAGAATTAATTACAAAATATAAAAAAATTATTTCATCAAAAAAAGAATTGCTAAAAGTAATCAGTGAAGAGCTAAAAAACATAAAAGAAAAATTTGCAGTACCAAGAAGAACTAAAATTATTGATGCAGTTTTGAATTACGATATTGAAGAAACTATACAAAAAGAAACAGTATTAATTACAGTCACACTTCAAGGATATATTAAAAGAGGATCTTTAAACAGCGTAAAAACACAAAAGAGAGGTGGTAAAGGAAAAACAGGTATTACTACCAGAAATGAAGATTCTGTTATACAAACATTATCAGTTGACACTCATACCTCTGTCCTTTTCTTTTCAACAGAAGGTCTTGTATATAGAATAAAAGCCTGGAAAATACCTGAAGGCTCAGCATCATCTAAAGGTAAGTCTTTATTTAATATTTTACCGTTGAAAAGCCATCAATCAATAAGTTCTATTATGCCATTCCCCGAAAATGAAAATAATGTGAATAATTATCAAATTATTTTTGCAACTGCTAAAGGGAAAGTGAGAAAAAATAGTTTAGAAGATTTTTCGTCAATTAATACATCAGGAAAAATTGCAATGAAATTAGATACAAATGATAAAATTGTGGGTGTTAAGATATGTAAGGATGATCAAGATGTAATATTAAGCACAAAGTATGGTAAATGTATTAGGTTTGAGTCAAAAAAACTTCGAATATTTAAAGGCAGATCATCTAAAGGTATTAAAGGTATTGAGCTTGGTTCAAATGATGAAATTGTCTCTCTTTCAATTATAGATAACGATAAAATGAAAAAAAATGGTAAAAAAACTATTGATGAAAAATCTGAGATTAAAGCTTCAGAAAAATTTATTTTGTCAATTACAGAAAATGGTTTTGGAAAAAAAACTTCTCATTATGATTATCGAGTAACAAATAGAGGGGGAAAAGGAATAATTGGAATTATCAATTCTCCAAGAAATGGAAATATTTCATCATCTTTTCCAGTTTTTGAGGGAGATGAAATTATGATTTCAACTAATAAAGGAAGAGTGATAAGAATTGCTGTGAAAGAAATAAGAACAGCTGGTAGAAATACCCAAGGTGTCAGGATAATAAAATTATCAGGAGATGAAAAAGTAGTTTCTGCTATTAAAATTGAAGATAATTTAATTTAATGTCTAAAATTGCAATTTATCCAGGAACATTTGACCCTATAACTTTTGGTCATATTGATGTTATTAAAAAATCACTTAAAATTTTTCAAAAAATTGTCGTTGCAGTATCGGATGGAGAAAACAAAGATTACTTATTTGATGTAAATGAAAGAATAGAAATTGTTAAAAAAGCTCTTTTTTTTGATTTAAAATTAAATCCAAAAAAAATTGATGTAATATTTTTTACTTCATTGACAACTGATTTATGTAAAAAATACAAATCTAATATAATTTTAAGAGGATTAAGAGCAGTTTCTGATTTTGAGTATGAGTTTCAACTAGCTGGTATGAATCGAAAATTGAATAATAATATTGAGACAGTATTTTTAATGTCAGATGTAGAAAATCAAATTATTTCCTCTAAATTTGTTAAAGAAATTGTAAAGTTAAATGGAGATATAAAAAAATTTACAACTAAAAGTACAATAAAATCTTTAAAACAAAAATATGAATAAACTGATTATTAAAGTAATAGTATTCTTATTATTAATAACTAATCAATCAATATCAGAGGAGAATATAATGATCTTAAAACTTAAAGATGGAGATGTAAAAATAGAAATGTTTCCAGATGTGGCACCTAATCATGTTAAAAGAATTAAAGAACTAGCAGAAGCAGGAAAATATGACAATGTTGTTTTTCATAGAGTTATCGATGGATTTATGGCTCAAACGGGTGATGTAAAATTTGGAAATTCAGAAAATAGTGAATTTAATTTAGGAAGAGCAGGGATGGGAGGTTCTGACTTACCTGACTTAAAACAAGAATTTAATAGTCTACCACATGAAAGAGGCACTTTATCAATGGCAAGATCTTCTGATCCAGATAGTGCAAATAGTCAATTTTTCATTTGTTTTAAACCGGCTCCATTTCTAGACAGGCAATACACAGTTTTTGGAAAAGTAATTGAAGGTATGGAATACGTCGATAATATCAAGAGAGGTGATGAAAATAATAATGGTGCTGTTACAGAACCGGATAAAATTATTAGTTTTAAATCTCTATAAATTTTAAATGGCGCCAAAGAAGTTTGCCTTTAAGGTTTTAAAGCATGACAAATTTGCAAGATGTGGTTTAATCGAAACGCATAGAGGAAATATTCACACACCTGCATTTATGCCCGTTGGTACACAAGCTACTGTCAAAGCTTGTACTATCGATGATATTAAGAAGACAGGCTCAGAAATAATTTTATCAAATACATATCACTTAATGATTAGACCTGGAGTTGATAGAGTCAAAAATGCTGGCGGTTTACACAAATTTATGAATTGTGATCTACCAATATTAACTGACTCTGGTGGTTTTCAAGTAATGTCTCTTTCTAAACTAAATAAAATTGATAAAAAAAAAGGTGCTATCTTTAATTCTCATGTTGATGGAAAAAAATATTATTTAAGTCCAGAGGAAAGTATCAGAATTCAACTAGGATTAAACTCTGATATTGTGATGATTATGGACGAATGTCCAAAAAAAACTAGTGATTATAATATTATTGAAAAATCTATGAATCTTTCATTACATTGGGCTGAAAGATCAAAAAAAGCTTTTGGTAAAAACCCACATAAAGCATTGTTTGGAATTATACAGGGTGGTCTTTTTAAAGATCTTAGATCTAAGTCGTTAAATGGATTAATGAAAATAGGTTTTGATGGATATGCACTGGGTGGTCTTGCAGTTGGTGAAAGTCAAAAAGAGATGTTTGAAGTTCTAGACAATATTAAAGAAGAACTCCCATTTGATAAACCGCATTATCTTATGGGAGTTGGAACACCATCTGACATATTAGGAGCTGTTAAGCGAGGTATAGATATGTTTGATTGTGTTATGCCTACACGATCTGGTCGGACTGGATTAGCTTTTACTTGGGAAGGAAGAATTAATATTAAGAATAATAAATATCAAAATGATAATTCACCATTAGATCCTCGATGTGACAATTTAAACTTAAATAAGTACTCTAAAAATTATTTGAATCATCTGTTTAACACTAACGAAATATTAGCATCAATGATATTGACACTACATAATATCAATTTTTATCAAGAATTAATGAGTGCTATTCGTAAAAATATTAATAACGGCACGTTTATCAAATTTTATAATAAATACATAGGTAAGTTGTAAAATCACAAATTTATTTAAAATTTCGTATTTGAAATATTGAAATAATTCTATATATACATTT
>MDSZ01085879.1_pt1 | contig 19746 bp, 16 predicted proteins | sample 811201 | NCBI WGS metagenome assembly MDSZ01 (sample SAMN05326647, study PRJNA326480) | marine metagenome | isolation source: seawater | place: Indian Ocean: North | collected 2010 | reverse complement strand
GTTCATTCTTTTAAACAAATAAGAGCAGTGTTTAAACTGCCTGCCACTAAAACTAAAACCTATATGCTTGTTGTCTCTAGCGTTCTGTCCTAGATGGGATAAAAAAACTGATTCGTTACTTTTAATTTTTGATCTTAAGTTTACGTCCCTCGGGTAATAGACACCATATGGCATAGAAACATAGTACCTGTAGGGCACTACCCATTTACTTAACTTATCACTAATCGAATAACTAGCGTAAACACCTTCCATCACTGACACTGCTATTCCATTTTTATTCATATTTTTGTAAGACGTAGGAACATAAAAAACTGGTGTATATGTTCTATGCTCCTTTGGGTACTTAGCAAATTTTGATCTCTCATGCTGATCTAGATTAAGTACAAAGTCTCCACATATTTTTTTTAAGAGCGGTGCTACAGATTCATCACAGACAACCCATATTGTCTTGCATCCTATATACGAACACTCTACTATACTCCTTTGTATTGCATAGAAGTTATTCGCTATTGGCAGTGCACTAGGGTGCAACACTAAGTCTATATCTGATTCAACTTTGGATACTGGGATTATTCCTGCAATATGTCTTGATGATGTTGATTCGCTTTTTCCCATCATAATATTTTATCCTCTTGGTGCTCTTGAAAACTACTTCTTCAAGTGGGAACACATCTCTTTTTATCACTTCCAATTTTGGTTTGCGCAAAGAATTACTGTGCCGACCAACCGATGGTCTTACTATTCTGTCACTATCTAAAAGAAGTTTTTCCGTAATCATTCTAACAATTGTATCAGAATAGTCGAAAGAATTCAAGTTTTCTTTCTCCAAGAAAGATACAGCAATCAAATCTTTTTTTGCTATAGATTTAATTGTGTCAATAAATGTATCTTTTGGAAATATGCTACCTAAGTTAGTAGCGTCACAAAATTTTAACCTTAAAAAATCTACTGTCTTATACATATCCTTCCTGTCTACTCTGTTTATATCTAGGTCCGGACTGACAACAGGTGCGTGGAACAAGTGACACTTATTAAACTTAATTTTAGAATCGCGAAATGTTAAAATATCCCCTTCAATTCTAACACTTGGCAAACTAACTGTATTAACTATTTTACCCCTCATAGATAAGATAAATTTAAGTATTGACCATATCTCAAAAGCACTTTTACTCTGCAAACTTTGCACCCTGACAAGTTGCCCTAGTTCAACATCAGGGGTTGGCATGTTTTGATCTACTAGAATTATCGGGTAATTATTAACGTAGGATTTTAAAAGCGCACTTACACAAGACCCCACTACAATGTTACTAAACTCTAGTAACATAAACCTAAAAGGTCATCATAAGTTGCAGTCATCGATATTCTTTCAAACTCATCCTGCTCTTCTTCTCTTGGCAAACACGCTTCATCAATTATAGACATCAGGTCGTTATACATATTTACAGCATTTGATGTCAAATCAAAATTTCTACCATTACCTGCCAAACTAATGTCTGTCCAAAAATCTGGTCGGCCGGCGAATCCGCCGCCTGAAAAAGCATAAACCTTTAAACCCAAACCTGCCCTTACTGCATTTTCTACAACTGTTTTTGTTATCGGTCTTCCTTGGATATCATGATCTGCCCACTGCAGATAAGATTGCTCGACTTCATCACTGAAAATTATGACAATTCTTTCCGAATTAGGACGCCAGTTTATAGAAAAATTTTCTTTAGCAGGTCTTGATCCAGTGTCGGCAAACCATTTTGTGGCAGCAATATCAACAGGAGCATTGCCTGATATGTTTTGGACTGATAAGTAAACAGCGTCAAGAATCATTTCATTCCCAGTATCCATCCCCTCATCTCCTAGTGCTGCAAAACTCGCAAGAAATTGATCGAAAGGCGATATGTCTGAAACTTTCACCAAGTACTCATCTCCATCTTCCTGGAATTCTTTGGGTCCCACTATTAGTCCCCACTGTAGTGGTTCCTCTGCTGCAAAATGAGTAGCAAATCTGTTTAGTGCAATCTTTACTGCAGCGATCTCATCATCCATTGAACCTGACCAGTCTAATATAAACAATATATCAGTCTCTCTTATTTCTTCACCGTAATCAACAACGCCATCGCAGTCATTATCTGCCCCATCACAAATTTCTTCTTGTGGAGTAACTTCACCTGAACAGTGTCCAGGTTCGAAGTTATTGTTCTTATCGCTCCCCCACACACCATTACTACAATAAACCTCACCAGGTCTACAAACTCCTACAAGGAAAGTATCTGGTGGACCTGTGTAGCAACCTTGAGTTAGTTCTTCATCTATAGACGCATCACAATCTTCATCAAAGTTATTGCATTCTTCCATTTGCAAAGCGATGCCAGATGTAGGATCACATGGCGGACCAGGCATAGCAACATACTGGCAGAGCGCAGCGCATTCGGTCATTCTTGTCTGTGTGCACTCAGCATCGATACACTCACAAGTTTTAAAACCTTGACCACAGATCAGCGGTGGTTCTGTGCAAGGCACAAGGTTGCCAACATCCTCTATTGTACAGAGGCATTGTAGTTGTTCATCAATTTGTCCATCGCAATCGTTGTCTTCGCCGTCACACTCTTCTTCGCTTGGTTGCCTTGCAGTGCACGAGATCCAGTTTCCAGACTCACATGTCTCAACCCCTCTCCCACAATCTGTCTCACACTCCCTGACTAATTCTTCGTCGGTAAGTCCGTCGCAATCATTGTCTTCCCCATCACAAATATCTGCCATAAGGGGTCCACACCTATCGCAAGCATTCCTTTGTCCTTCATCAACATTACCATCACAGTCATCATCTTCAAAATTGCACCTCTCTTCCGATGGTTGATTTGCATTACAATCTACAACTTGCTGATCAATACAAAATCCCCAACCTGTGCCGCACTCATTCTCACATTCAAACCGACCCTCATCTATGCCGCCATCACAGTCGTTGTCTTCGCCGTCGCATTGCTCTGGATTACATGGGCGGCAGGGCAAGTGTACAAGATTGCCTTTATTGCAGAGTACTTGCTGTCTTCCTAAAGTGCCATCCTCAAGTTGGCACTCAAACCACTCTATGAATTCTCCACTTGTACCTGGGGGGCAGTCCCACTGCGTGTAGCAATCACTCCTGTGTAAAATTTGTGGCGGTGGGCAATCTTCATCGCGACCATATGTACAAGGCACTTTGTTTTCATCACATATCTCAACAATAACCTGCATCACATCAATTGATTGACTTGGGTTAGGTGGACAGTACCATCTTTGTCTGTCGCAACATTGTTGATTGCAAAGGCAGTATTCTTCAACGTCTGCGACTGAGACCAATTCGCAAATTTCTTCAGCAGACATGTCCGGTTCTTGTGGTTCAGGTGGTTGCCAATCAATTATCGGCACATCCCTTCCAAGGTCTGAACCTCCAAGAATTAACCTCGGTTCATCCTCTGAACCAGCAGACTCCTCAGTATTGTGGGTATCTGTACAACCCAAGATAAGAAATAAAAACAAATATTTTTTCATCAGTGCTCCATTTTATGCTTTATAAAAGACTCCACGGAATGCGGAAAGTGCTCCTTGGCAATTTGCAAGCACGCTTTAGCAACTTCTTGTATCTCCCATTGCGCCCCTTCGTGCACACGAAGAGAGATAAACTTCAGCATGTTGTGTAAATTTGCGGTACCAAAATATTGAGTGTAAAGGTTTTGTGGTAAAATACCCCGCGCCTGTTCTCTGCAAACTCCAGCATCTAGCAATTTTTCAAATAACTTTAAAGACTCCATATGATGAGATCTAACAAGTTGAGAAGCATCTGAAGATATAGGAAAACCTGACCTATTGTAATCAAGAATTGGATTAACTAACTCGTTGTTACTTGCTTGTCTATTACTTTTATGTTGCGTTCTAAATTGCTCTGGTTCATAAAACTTCATATCTATAGAAGTGTACCGTCTTGAGATTTCATTGTACGCCCAAGTACGGTGCCTATGGTGCTGACTCCTTATAAACAGAGGCACTGTGAACTTACAAGTAAGAACACAGTGCTCAAAGGGAGAAGTGTGATTGTGCTTCATAAGGTAGTTAATTAACTTGACGTCTTTCTCGTCAACTGTATCTTTTTCTGTTCCGAAAGATACTCTGGCCGCATTAACAACCGACAAATCTGAACCCATATGTGAAACGTATTCAACCGCACCAATATCATCTCCAAACAAACTAACTCTCATTTGGTCCTCTGTAGATTCCGACTATGTAATTTTCTAGCACGACGTAGTGCTTTCTATCCGAAAGATCAACCTCTTCAATCATTGCTCGGTCTACAACAGCAGTTACGGTTGAAGACCTAGAAGTGTTTTTCATTCTTTTTAGGTCATCTTTACAATCTGTTGCAACATGTACAATTGTCGCTTTGATAAATCTAGAGTCTTCTTGTTTAAAGTCCTCCGGCAAAAGCACTCCCGTCTCCGCTCTGTTTTCGTTAAAATGAGGGATTATCGTAACATACCTGTTTAAAGGTTTCAAATATTCTACTCTATTCGACATCAGCGCCTCCAAAATTCTGCTTAAGATGATTAAAGTAATCGGTGATCATTTCAAGATCATCACCAGATTTTAGCATTCTAAAAACCTTCACTGCCATTCTCATATCCTCCTTGGTTAACCAATCATTCTCAGCATAACTGCTTCTTAGATCTCTAAGGTGCTCCTTCAAAGGTTGCATTTCCTCTTCAATCGCCACAAATGCTCTCATAAAATTTACAATGTGTTCATCTTTTGTCAATAGATCTTCTTCTTTATCACCAAACATAATAACTCCTTTTTAATGGTAGATTAATATTACTAAATTATATCAATTAATGCAAGTACTTTTTTTAAATAAATTTAACTTCGCAAGCACCACCTGCGCAGGCCACCTCGCCCTTAAGATCTGTATTATCTTCCTCTTCCCTAACCATGGATAAGTCAACTTTGGTAAGAGAACCAAGCATTGCTTCATATGTTTCTTTAGAGCAGTCTTCAAACGGCGCTTGTGTGTAGGTTCCCCCATTGTATGGAAGCACTGAAAGTCCGTTGTAACTATCTCTATTATCCCACATCCAATCACCAACGTCTACCCACTCTGCATCTTTAATAGATATTGTGGCAGATATATTATGTGTATTTTGTCCCTTGCGAAAACCAGGTTTAACCCAATCATCGGTAACTCGCTTCACTCTCTTGAGCAGTTGAAGTGCTGACTCAGTTCGAACGATTGATCCTTCTGGTGCCTTTTGAGGAATAGAAATAACTGCGGTATTATGAGGACTAAAATATTCATCTTCTACGAGATCTGGATGATTCTCTACCAAGTACGAATATATTGGTTCGTTTTTCCCTACGCGGATTCTTCTTATGTAATATTCGTTATGCCAAGCATGAATGCCAGAAGATGTCCCTAGAGTCAAACTTGTTGTACCAGCAGGTTTAACACAAGTTGTTCTTGCTGCAGGTTTGATGCCTATTAGTTCGGCAACCCTACTATTTTCTGATTTTACAGCATTTGCTGCAGCAACCATATCAAGGTCTAAAACCTTTCCCGATGCAATCCCTGTCATGCTCACACCTATTAGTGCATCTTTTTCTGTAGTCCTCCTCCAAACATCTCTTAGATAGTGGAAATCAGTATAACTTGCCTGCAAGGTACCAATAAACGTTGCTGCCATAACCCTTTCTTCAAAGTCTTCTTGAGATTCTAGGTCTGAAACATTTACCTCTGTTAAGTTACAGAATTGATATGGTCGCAAACCAATCTCACAACAAGGATTTGTACCCCAGTCTTTATCGTTAGAGAAGTAAAACCCTGGTTCTCCAGCGCCCGATGCTTTAACTCTATCCCACAAATTCATAAAGTATTCTTTGTCTATCTTGTGCCTAAGTAAAACTACAGAATTATTCGCCCTACCTCTCTGAGGATTGGTCTCCCACCAGTTCCCACTCTTAGCAGAAATCATTTCTTCATCATCAGCAGAAAACAAGGATATAAGTGCAGCGCGACGAATACCACCTGCAAGCACAGCATCTGCAATATGGCAAACCATATCGTGAACTTCAATAGGAGTTAACTTATCTCCATTCTCTTTTTCTGATAGCATACCTTCCAGTTTAACTAGGCATTCTCTGAGAGGTTGCGGTCCAGGTGCTTTACCCCCTGATGTTACTAGCGCTGCACCTTTAGGACGAATGTCTGTATAGTCGAACCTCAGTCTAGACCCGCCGTTGAAGTACGATCTGACGAGCGCCTTTACAGCATCTGCCCACCCTTCAATGGAATCGTTAACCAAAAACCTACGAGTTCTTTTCACGTTTGGTTTTTGTATCTCAGGCAATCTTTCTACGTGATGTTTTTGCACGCTGTAACCAACGCCGGTACCACCAAGAAGCAGAAACATCGCTTCACCAAATGATCTCCAGTCGTCTATTGGCATAAAAGCACAATTGAATATTCTGTTTGGAGCAACTTCAATAGGTTTGCCTCCAAACTGCAGAGACCTCATAGAAGGTAGTACCTTCTTATCAAAAACTAACTTATAGTTTTTTCTAATCTGAAGTTCTAACTCAGGGAACTTTTTTAAATGCATTTGCATATTACGAGTTACTAGTTCTTCCCATGTCTCCCTTCTATTTTTTTCTGGTAGATATTTTGCATACTTCATATGCACTGTAATCTCCGACAGTATTTCGTTCGATAGACTCATTTACTCTTACCTCCTTTCATCTTGTCATACTTTTCTTTTAATAGTTCTTTCTGTCTTTTCGCTGCATTCTTGGTGATGTCATCCATTTCTTCATTTGATAATATCTTCGGTAAAACTTTTATGCTTACGTTTGCGGTATTCATAAATATAGGATAGATCATTCCATCGGGACCATTTCTGTTCTTTGCAATAAAAATTCTGCCACCATTTGTTTCTTTATCTGATACAGTTCTAGAAACAGAGAAAATAAAATCTGCTACAAAACACTTGTTGAATGCCTCGGAAATGGACTCCATAGTTATAACCTCCGCGTTGAGACCTGACCTGTTTGTTTGAGATGCTGTCCATATTGGACAACCAACTTCTTGAGATATGCCTCTCAACTCTTCATATATTTCTTCTAACTGATGTCTCTTTTCTTCTCTTGACGACCCCGCTGGTTTAATTAAATCAGCGTAATCTACAATTATCATGTCAGGAATAAAGTCTGCATTCTTCATCTTTTCGATATGATTCTTTATTGTCTGTATTGATGCTGATCTGGTCGGGTACTCTTTGACTATGAGTTTGCCCTCTAGATTTCTTAACTCATCATATATCTGTTCTTTAAAAGCACGAACTTCGTTTAAGTGATATTTTGTTAGGCAACTATCATACCTTGTTGCCACAACTGTATCTGAAAGTTCTAATGTGTAATGCACAACATTCTTACCTGCCCTTACTGCTTTTGATCCTAAGTGCACAAGCACCATAGACTTACCAGCACCAGTTGGTGCTATAACAACACCCAGTTCGCCCTTTCCAAGACCACCTTTAGATATTTCATCTACTGCTTGCCAACCTGTTGTAATTGGATCTCTTGCCTTTTCTTCAAACCTAAGTTCAAAATCCTCCATGTAGTCATATCCAATATCATTCGATGTGCCAAGTTTAATCGCATCATTAATAACTTTTGCCACTTCATCAAATGAGGACTTCTTAAGCAATGGAACCGACTTGATCATCGCTTCTTGCAATTTTTGTTTCTTACAAAAATCAAGCGCTGTATCTTTAATATACCCTGCCTCAGTTTGATCTACGTCTTTAGATAAAACTCTGGCGTAATAATCACGTAGCATCTTTTGAACTGAATCTTGCTCTTCAGATATTTGAGTTCTAAAGATACTAGTCATTATTTTTCTAGTAGGGTGCACTCCATACTTCTTCTTGTATTGCTTGATCTTTTTTACAAAAAGTCTGAGGTAAGCAAGTTCTAGAAAATTTATATCCAGTACCTCAAATATTTGATCCGCAAATGGGCGGTCATCCAGTATGATATGGCACAAATTTTCTTGAAAACTTTTCCCAAATTTGGAGAAGTCCTGATTCATTTTTTCCATCAATTAAAACCAATCTTGTTTGATATCATAGAATTGAAACTTGTGGTAAGACAGTCGATATTAATTGATAGCAATCCATCTACGGAAAGCATCTTGTTAATCTCCGTCTTGTTGAACAAAGGTTTGTACTCCATGAATGTTTGATTAATATATTGCGCACACTGTATGGAAATCATTGGCGTACTCAATTGCATTATGGAGTAATTATCACACACTTTTTTATAGTTTTCAATAACTTTCGAATAAACTGATAAATTTGAGTCTGTCGATTCTGAAGACTCTTTAATATCCGATAAATAATAATCTTTATCTTCTGCCAAAAACGGGAACGCTTTGGCGACAGTTTTCAAACCTACGCCAGATATCCCATCAATATTATCACTTTTATCTCCCACCATTGATCTCGCAATAGCAAAGTTTCTTGGGTGTATCGAAAAATTTTCAACTACTTTATTTTGATTTAAAATCTCATCTTGAGTTGGTCTGTACAATATCGTTTTATTATCCAGTAATTGTATAAAATCTTTATCACTTGATACGATTACCTTATTCCACTCCTTGAATATGGGCATAGACTTGACATATGCAATAACATCATCTGCCTCTACACCAGGTTGCCTGAACTGCAGTATAGGAGTCTGGTTAATGTACTCTATGCAGCGAACTTGTTGCCAAATTCTGTTTGTTCTAATTTCAGAAGGGTTCATATTGTCCGCCCATCTGTTTAGTTTCGGTGGTTTTCTACCAACTTTGTAGTTTTTATTCTTAGATCTCCTCTTAGAGGATCCGCCGTCGCCATCCCATACAACTACAAATGCGTCAGGTCTAACCTGCCTACACATTTTGTTTAAGATCTGAATAAAACCAACAACGCCACCAAGAGGATCCCCGTTAGGTGATAAAGTTGGGTTAACAATATAAGAGCGCATAAATTGATTTTGCGCATCTACTATCAATAGTCTTTTCATTTTGTGTTCCTCTTCCATTTGTGCAAGGCAAGACCGATGATGAGCATGCTAATAGCACTATAAACAAATTGTTTGTCGTTTAGTATACTTTCAAGCACCCCATTCTCCTTAAGGTAAAAAAAACGCCCCTGGATAACCAGGGGCGGACCAACTATTCTTCGTCGGTCTGTGGTGGGACACCTTCTTCCTGATCGTAAAAATCAGATGCTTTACCTGTCTTGTTACTGAACTTCATTATAACATCTTCGTCCATAATTTTCAAGACTCTATTGTAAAATTTTTCATCTTCTAATTTTTTCAACCAATGAGCCCTTTGGAACTTTTCCTCAGTGCCATCTTCGTGCACTAAGGCATACCAAGCGCCAGACTGCTTAAGGTTTTCTGATATCTGGATTGCATCAAACCAACTTTCTCTGTCTTGTACCCCAACAGAGTCAGCATCTCCCCAGAGAATTTTAAAGTTACACATGCGTCCTGTAGATCCAAACCTTGATTTCTCAATCTTGCATTTAACTTCTGACCCAATCCTAAATCCGTTCTCGTCTAAGACGAAGGACGCCTTTGCCTTTCTCCCTGTTAACCATATTCTCAAAGAATATGAATAAGGCAAAGTTTTGCCACCTGGGGTCATGTATGGCGTTGTCATTGCTTCTGATGGAGAACGAGTAATGTTCGTTTTCAACTGGTTGAGAACCAGTAGGGTTGCTCCAGCATTAGCAATAGGTTGTACCAACTTTGGCATACCCTTCGACAGAACTCTTGCTTTCATTGCCATAGAAGACTGTGGATCAAAGTCTGATTCTAGATCATGCTCAGAAGGAGTTAATGCTAGTGAATCCCATATAAACAACCACTTCTCAGGCATCTTCAAAAGATTCTCAATTGTCTCCATGACCATCTCAACAGAATGTGCTTGAATATAGATCAATCCTTTGTCTTCGTCATCTACGTCGCACCCCGCTCTCCTTAAAAAATCAGGGTCAATTGCAGACTCAGAATCAAAGTAAGCAACACGACAACCCATCTTCTGAGCATTAGCGGCAACTTGTGCTGCCATAAATGATTTACCGGTTGCTTCTAACCCAGCAATTTCAGAAATCTTACCGACAGGAATTCCAGCATACCTACCCTTACAAGTTATAGAGTCCAACCACCTTGAACCAGTTGGAATCCATTCTTTGACTTGTGTGGGATTTTCTTCTCCCAAGTTGTAGGCAACTACGCCACCTGAAGATTTATTCAGGGATGCTATAATATCCTTGGTTGACAGTCCGCCTGGTTTGATTTTTGTTACTTTTGCCATTTATCTACCTCACCCAATAAGGTCTTTGAATGCTGCGTCAAACCTTTCTTTCTCATTAGTCTGAGTAGTCTGCTGGACATTTACATTGCCACGAGTTACCTCTGCATCGGCATCAGTATTTAAGTGCGCTTCAAGAATAGCAGCAACCTCATCAGAAGTCTTACGCTCAAAAATTGTCTCGAAGTTTGGCACAGTCTCCAAGAGTTCAGCACAGCGCTCATCTCCACCAACTGCATCATCACACAAAACAGACTTACGAGGACGTGGTCTAATGTCTGTAGTGGGATAAGAAGCACCAGGTTGCTTGCCATACATTAACTTAAGATCATTCCCATCTTCTGGATCCGTGATATCTCCATAGTCAGGGTCAAGAACAATACCAAGAAGTTTCTGATATGCTAGTTTTCCATAACCCCAAACCTTAACTCCTTCTGACTCTTCGCCCCTTACAAGAACTGGTGAGAAAAACCTTTGCTTTGCAAACATTGTCTTCGCCATTGCCTTACTATCTTCGGTTCCTTCATTCCACAGTTCATTACCTAAGTTACAAACTGGGCAGTCGTCACCAAAGTTTCTCTTAGGACAAAGAAAAGACTGTTCACCGATACCATAATGAAAGTAACGCTCCTTAAATGGGTCGCCGTCAGCAGTAGGAACAATGCGAATATTGTTTTCACCCTCCTGTGGACGCCAAAAGTTATTCTTCTTTTCGCTTTTACCTGTCAACGAAGCCATCTTTTGCTTCATCAAATCTAGATTTAGTGCCATAATAATACCTCCTTATGGTGTTGTTTTTTTGCACTCATTTGGCTATAGCAGGTCGGCAAATCTCCCGACCAACTTTCTATACTATACTAAATGTTTTTTAGTTTGTCAATTAAAAATCTTGAACTTTTGAAGAAAAATATTTTGTATAACAAAAGTCCCAATCGTATTGCGTCTCGTAGACGCCATAACTGTACTTGCACAGTTCTTTATTCTTGTCTTTAATAAGTTTTATGATATTTCTTTGTAAAGATTTATCGGATTTCAAAGTCTCTTTTGATATGCCATAGTACAACCTTGTTTCCATAGCGTCCTCAAAAGGGAAAAACATTGTTTCCGTACTTTTTTCAATGTCTAAAATTCCAAGAGTACAAATCCTCCTTGCCTCGTTAGTGTTGGAAAAATTTGATATCACAGGATCCTGGTGGTCAAAAACCATAACCATGTGAAAAACAGATGCAATCATTTTATTGATCGCTGGATAATATTCCTTTATACTTGCATCCTCTACTAGAGAGTCCATCTGTGAATTGCTAGTTAAGTAAATTCTGTCGAATATACCTGATCTAGTGTACTCCTGGAGAACTGAGTATATTACTTTCTCTTGAGATTGTTTAGTCTCTCCCATCAGGTCTTGCTCTGGTCTCACGCATATTACAGTAATATTTTTATTTCTTATTTGATATAAAAGTCTTAGCGCAATAGAAGAGACCAAACTTGCCCCACACAAAACAACAACGACGTTATCTTTTATTTTATCTTTCTTTGCTTTAGTAAGGTTCTTGAAAGATTCTTCGTACTCCTCTGGTGTTTTTTGTTTTGGTACTATAATTTGATCTTTTATGCCTGAAGATTGATCATCAACACATATCACATTGTATTGAGGGTACTCTGAAAAGCATTTGGCAATCCTACACCCTACTCCACCAATCCCTATAACACTATACACTACTCATTGCTCCAAAATTTTTGCCTATCGATGCGTTCACCCTGTATTTGCCCAACCTTGTATTAGAAAATATCTCTTTTGCCTGAACGAACTTATCTCGATCTTCCTTTGCAAAGTCTAGTATAACAGAATCGTGCATAAAATAGCAAATTTTTGTTCTACAATTTTGAAAAAAATTACGCAACTTGTACGCTTGCTCGATGCACAGATCACTGCTAGTGCTTTGGACAATGTAGTTTAATGCTCTCTTGTCGTCTGTTTCAATTTTTCTTTTAAACGGCGTTATAACGCTTCCGTTGCTGTAGTGCATGTCTTTGATCCTATTTCGATCATAAAGTCCCTCTAGCAGCGAATCTCGCGCTGCTGGATTGTATAACCAGGCAAACGTCCTCTTCTTAACTTCATCCCTAGTGCACCCACCTTTCTGTGCTGTCCACTCGTGTATGTCTTGACTAGGTTGTTGTTTCCCGCCAAGTGCTAAGAGCGTTCTTAACTCAGCAGCATTATAGTCAAATTCTAAGAATAAGTCGTTTGTAGGTTCAAGTAGGTGTCTATCCTCCCTTTTAAGATTTAGGATAGGTATCTCTGATTTGGGGTTGGAGAGTCTTCCGGTTTTGGTACCAAATATATTATAATTTGTTGATCTCAGTTGCCCTTCAAAGATATTTTTATTAGCATTCATCTCTTCAGCGAGTATGTGCGCCCTGTAAAGAGCATCATAATGCATAGGTTTTTTAAAAGTATTGAAGATATGTTTTATTATCACTTCCTTGTGTAAGAGAAAGTCTAACAAAAAATTCTCTGGAACAAAGTCATATATGCAATTATTTTCTATGTCGCACTGCGCTATCATTGTAGATTTCATTATTGCAGATATCTTTGAAGATGATTTGTTCCAGGCATCTTCTACAAAACCAGGGCAAGCATTGTCAATGTTGCCGTCTGTAGTGTAAAGTAGAGCGTAGTCAACATCCTCTCTCCCACTGAGGTGGGGAGAGTGTTTCCATGTTTTAGAAAGTTTAGGAGTTTCCTTGTAGTCAGCAAGGTCACCCGAGAAATACATCTTTAAGCATTTCTCATTATTATCTACAATTTGAAAGTACATTACCTAATCCTATCTGGTTTAGACTTTAGGATTTTCATTTCTATGAAAGTATACGCATAGTCCATACCAAACTTTGAATACATATAATAGCATTCTTCAAACAGTATGTCAAGCAATAGTTTATCAAAACCTATATCTTTTTCTGCTAGCATCACTTCAATATACTTTCTTAGCATGTACTTATCTGTTGTTTTCTCGAACAAAACCTCTGGCGATTCAAAATTTCTTGCATTCAAAGAAACCTGTATGGACCCGTCCTTGCAGACTTTAGATGTTTTAACATTAGGGAACCTTAATAAGAAATTATCTAAAGTTTTAAATATGAACCCTTTAAGAAGGTCCATATCGTAGTCTTTACATTCATAGTAATATTCATCTATTACTTGTTTCTTATCAAGTGCGTCATATTGAATTGCATAGTCAATCATTACTTGAGAGTCTAGGTTTGCTACGATACACCAAGGTGCATATTTTGGCACAGTAAAACCGTACTCTGCAGCAAGATCTGTAAAAAAATGTAACTCTGGATCAAGAGCATAGTCCTTTCTAACTTTGTCATCATTATGATCTTCATTCTTCAACTCTATCATCATGCCAGTGGAATGTAAAGAACAAAAGTGTGAAGATACATATGTTGAATATAAGATCGGGTAATTCTTGGCATAGATTTTGATAAACCTATCAAACTGAAACATAAAATCGTCGAACGTTAAAATTTTGTCTTTCTCTGGTTGTAGGACTTTTATTAAAAACACTTCTTCCATTCTATTCAGATGTTCTGCGTGTGAACTAGCAGGTCTAACATACGCATTTTCAGCGGTTAACATTTTCATTTTAGCATAAGGAGTAAACCCTGCATTTATCTTTAATCTGTATCTATCACTAAACTCCTTAAACGCATCAGCAACAAAGTTAACACAAACATTCGTATCAGATATTTGAGACATGTTGTCGCCACGATCCCAAACAGTAATTGCCCTCCCCTTTTTATTTCTCCTTAAGTAAAAAAACTGATCTTCGTCCCAATTGTTCAGTAAATTTAAATTAGGTATATATGCTATTTCATCTGCATATCTTTTTTTGAAAAGTGTGCTAGATTTTATTTTACCGGTCATTCTGTAGTCTCTTCCGTTGTTTCTTCTGTCTGGTTCTGCTCTTGCTTCTTTTTATCCTTCTCTCTTTCTAACTGCTTTTGAATACTATCCTTAGTATCTATGTTATATGCATCAATTGAAGTTGTAAAACCACTCTGCCCTATACTGTGAGATACTTTTATAGTCATGTATGTTCCCATCAATCCCAGTTTTTTTAACACCGAATCCTTTTTATGTGGATTTAAACCCATACTGTTTGGCCAGAGGTGAAAATAGTAACCAGGTATAAAATTTAAATTTCCTACTATATCCATCTTGACGTTGTAAAGTTGTGGCAACACGGTTAAGTTTCCAGTCTGATACGCTTGGACTATGTTCTCATCTCTTCTTGCTTTCATAGTGTTCAAGTTGCTCTGCGTGTAGTTAACTTTTTTGACGATACTATTAGCAGATGCAATCGTATAGTAATCAAGGTCACTTTTTATATCAGGTAGAGATGGTCCAGCAGACATAAAAAATAAATTAACCGGTTTTTCGTTTGAAGATGCTAGCGCACGTAGTCCTGATCTCAGAGAGGAATCGCCTTTAATATATTTGGAAACATTTTTCGCGACCTCTTTTGTAACGCTAAACTGCGCTGATTTTATTTGACTAGCACCGACTGCGCCACCAGCGTCTAAGATGTAATCGCCATTTAAATAATACTTCTCTACCACCTCTTTCATGATTGCCTGAATAAACACCATTATCGATATCTTCTGTCTTATTCTAGAGGTGTATATTTTTCTTGTTACTTCTTTTACTGCTTCTTGAGATATTGGCAAGTTATAAAGCGGTATAAGTTTTTTTCTTGGTGTTGAACCATTAGATATTTGTAGAGTGCCAAGAACTAACTGAAAGTTTCTACTTTTAAGAGTAGATCTTAACGAGCGATTTATAAAGGTTTCTAAAATAGATCCAAGCGTTGTATATTTTATAAACTCATATGATTTCAAAATCGATTCATCTTCAAAGTGCTTTTGTAACGCTGCTTTTTGACTATGTTTATAAAAAACTGGTGGGTCATTTGCCGGAGGTGGCACCATAACGGTCTCACCAGTTTCTGGGTCGTAATCCGACATGTTAAATCTAGCATCTCTAACCTCGTTTCTTTCATAAAAAAGTGGATACGCTAAGTCTCCATCTGTGACTATTTTTTGCACACGAGATCCAATATTCTTAAAACTACCGCCTAATCCGACCTGCCTCCTTGCCCGAAAAAGCAAGACTTTATTGATTTCTCTTTTATTGGCCATCAACGTTGTGTATTTTAATTTTCCAAATATACTTTCAAATTCTTCTGATGATCTAACCCTTAAAACTTCTTCATAGTGCTTTATTCTAGACTGTATCGCTGAATTAGAAACACCAAACTGTTCCAATGCTCTCTTAATTCTAACTTTAGTTTTTGCATCGGCAAGTGAATGATGCTTCTCTATAAAATTTGAAATTAACTTTTTAGCATCTTCGCTCAATGGTTTTCCTTCATCTTTACTTCTTTTTTTTAAGTTCGGATACACAAGATTAAGCATTGTATCTCCCGCAAGCAAGTTAGAACTTAGCATCGATTCGTCTATGTAAGAAACATAATCCACAGAAAGTATAAAACTGCCATCTTGATTGAACGCAAAATTGTGCTGTGTATACTTCATAACAAAAACACAGTACTGCTGATCTAGTGCTGCAATTTGTTGTGGTGTAAACTCTAGTGCCTCTTTCGCTTGATCTGAAGGTACGGCCCAACCTACGTGCATTATTAAATCTATATCAACTTTTTCTTCTGCATCAGTATTGCCGCTGTTCTGAACACCTGGTAAAATCAAATTTTGATAAATCGTGTTTTTCTCAAAGGCAGCAAGAGTATTCCCATAAAAAGTTATAGAAGTATCAATATCGCTTTTAGCAGTTTCTGGTGAGTCACCTGTAAGATTTACTTCTATGTTTTTAAGTCCCAGTGTTGCATTCGAAGACTCTACGCTTTCAAATATCTCATATTCATTTTGTATGTTCTGTAGCGGTATCGAGACTATTTTGTTGTTTAGACTATCTCTAACAAAAAACTTTATGACGGGAGTTAGGAACGATAATTGCGCGTTGTTAAACGTATTGAATACTCTCCTGCTTGCTCCACCAACACCTGACATTGTCATCATGTTATACAGTTTTGATGGCGACACAAACACGTTTTGTATCCTGCCTGAATATGTTGTTTTCGGTCTATTCTTTATCGCCTGATTTATGTATTGAGATAGAATATATTGATCTGTTCTTGAGGACCTTAATTTGTTGAAGGTCTCTACAATTCTGTCTGTTACAGTACTCTTTGCCATAATTAATCATACCTCTCGTCACCCTCTATTAGAGCATTGTAGACCACCTCCCACTGTGTCGGTATGTAAATCAAGTCTCCAACCTTGGGATGAAAATCTGTTGGCATTTTGTTAAAATATGCTACAACCCACCACAAAGTAGGGTCGCCGTAATACTCAGACGCTAACTTCCAAAACTTACTGGTCGAACTCCAATAAACTACTTGGTAATCTATGTTGGAAACAAACTCATCTGATAGTATTGCGAACCTGGGAGACCTGTAGTGGTTTATCTTTTTAATTCCCCTATCCTGTATCATCCTTTTATACAGTGGATTCTCGTTTGCTCTTGTTCGCCTTAATCCATATCTAGAAGTCATAGATCAGAACTCCCTTTAAACAATCTTTGTATTTCACCTTTTTGAACCCTGTCTTTTGATCGAGTTGTTGGTTCGTCACCACCAGAAGCATGCTGTCCACCGGAGAGAGTTTCTGTTCCATACGGGAAAGAGTCTGTTGTGCCCAACCAACTTTGTCCTTGCCATCCCAGAGCATGCTCATGAACTACATTTAAAGTAAAAGAAAGATTTATAACTTTTGGTAAAAATGTATGACTAGCATTGTTGCCTTTTTTAGACCCTTCGTACTCTCCGTTGTATAATTGCTGATCGTTAACTCCCATACCTGGACTCATGTGGTGCATTCCTGATTCAAGGTCAGGGGTAAAGTTTATGTTCGATATCCAACCCGATAATCCGGACACTTTGGCACTAGTTGCATTGTTTCTTTTGTTTGCATTTTTTATTAAGTTACCAAACTTTACTTTGACCATGGGAGATCCAACCATAGTAAGCGTACTATCTTTGCTTTTTCCCTCAACATGATAAGATGGGTACAAGTTCGCTATTATGTGTTCGACTTGGTGCATGTTTTCTCTTGCCTCTACCACACTAAAAGAAGGTATACTTAAGGAAACTGATATAACCCTGGTTGTTCCTTGATAAATTCCGATAGGATCGCTTCGACCAAATATGTTCTCACTACTCCAGTTACTAGTAAAACTATCACTCAAATCTGTTATCCACGCTGGAAACACTGCCATCTTCCCAGAAGAAATGTGGAGTATTTCAATTAAATCCCCCGCCTCTTCCAGTTGCCTAACTGCTGGATCTAAGTTAGATATACCATCACTGCCTGCTGCATTTTTGCCAAAATTTTGATAAAATCCCATCTTATGCCCTCTGTAGTCTCTTTAGTCCGTCATCTACTGCTTCGACTAGTTTCCTACTATTAATATCTAGGTTTACATCTTGTTTTTGTTCTATGAGTTTATTAACAGCAGACAGTACTTCATCTAAAGCATTGGCAATTGCGCCGCCATCTTTTGCGGCATAAAATTTATCTTTAGCGTTAAACACCGGTTGCACATAAGCATCTTCTTGTTTTTCTGGCACTGCTGTGGTCATTCTTTGCAGGAATTGTTGTGCTGTTGCTTTAGGATTTACACCATCGCTTTGCGACTTTAAAAAGACGTCAAAAAAGATCGTTTCTGCTAGGGTTTCAAAGTCTTGTTTTGAACCTCGGTTAGCGTTATTTAACTCACCTCGGGCTCGTGCTGTTCTAAATTTGCTCGCCTGACCTGGATCTACCCTAAAAAATCCGGTATTTAAACCAAAACCCGAGGTTCGCCCAGGATCACCATACATGTTTCGATATGCATAATCTCTAAGATCTTGAATTTGATGCGCTTTGAAAAAACCGCCCCCTACTTTAAGCAACCCACTCTTTGCCTTTTGGAAATTTTTATACTCACGAGATCTGTAAAGTGGATGCTTTTCTTTAAAAGCGTGATGAAACGCTTGTGGAAAACTCATTCCTGAGAAGTTAGGATCGCTTTTAAATCTAGCATCCAATGCCATACGTGCAGATCTCATTGGTCCATGCAAGTATTCATGTAATTTTTCGTATTCCGAAACGAAATCATCAAACTGTCCCCTGCTGAATCCTCCCTCATCACCCGAAAAAAAGTTACCAATGGCATCAAGAAAATTTCTGCTATCTCCTCTAATCTCCATGCCTATGCTATCATCTATTTCTTGACCAAACAAGTCTTTTGCCTTCGGTATTGTATAAGTTCCGTCTGGTTTTCCATCTTTACCGATGTTCGGAACGGTTCTTTTGCCTGCAGCATATTTCTTTGTTGTTTGGCGTCCCGCTTTTTGCTCTTTTGCGGTTTTAGGTTTTTTCATTTTCGTGTCTTTTTTTCTACCAAACAATCCAAACATATCAAAAGTATCAAGCATCTCTGCCATAAAAGTCGCAAGATTTTTTGCGATACCTAGAACACCATCTGCTCCAGTTGCTCTTATGAGATTATTAATAATTCTCTCGATCTGCGCGAGGATCATATCCTGCACAGTTTGATTTCTAAACACTGTATCTTTAAGTTGCTTCATCGTGTTGGATGCATCTTCTACTTTTGTTGCTTTTTCGGAAAACTTATCTCTTGGCATCTTGAGAATCCTAGCAAGTTCATTTGGATCAACACCTATATCCTTGCCAAGTCCACGTATCATTCTAGGAGACATGTTTCTTTTTGCCTGTTCTGGCAACCTTTCAAACGCTTTTGCTATTAACTGCATCTTCTCACCTGGCGTCTGTGCCTGCAAAAGAGCGTGAGCAGAAATAAATGGTTGCCCAAATGCCACATTAAACGCTTGTGCTGCTTTCGCTGCCCCTTCAAATGTATCCATACCTTCATTTAGTTGAATAACTTTTTGCACGTCCATGTTGGTTAGCATTGCTGCAGTTGCCGTTCTTTTGAAAATATTAACACTATCTTGCCCAAACCTAGCAAGAATTGGTTGCGCTCTGGCGAAGTCTCTTGTAAATTGTGCGGGTGGTCGCCCTAACTCGTGTGCTGTCGCATAAAAATTAGTTAACAAGTTTGTTGCCTGTTCCGGAGTATGTCCCAAGGATTTAGTCAATTCTACAAAAGATTGCGCAGTATCGTCCATGCGCACACCTGTTGCTTGTAATGCTGTCATAACTTTTGCCAATTCTTTAGTTTGTGTTCCTGTTAAGGTAGTGACATCCGTTAT
>MDSZ01138219.1_pt1 | contig 19751 bp, 14 predicted proteins | sample 811201 | NCBI WGS metagenome assembly MDSZ01 (sample SAMN05326647, study PRJNA326480) | marine metagenome | isolation source: seawater | place: Indian Ocean: North | collected 2010 | reverse complement strand
TCGCAGTTATACGAAGTAGATGACGACGGAAACTACATTCACCAGGAGCTGATTGGCTCTATGCAGCAGCAGCAGCAGCAACAACAACAACAACAACAACAACAACAACAACAACAACAACAACAGTCGGCAGGAGGAAACGAACAGGAGAAAACTTCCAATAACACCATGAGTTTAGAAGACATGCTTGTGAAGTCCAACAAAATGGTTGAAATCACTGAAAAAGACATACGAGGCTCTTACAATCCGTTATTAGCGAATGAGTACGCGATTCAAAATACGAACGATATGGGTGGCTCTTTAGGTAAAGTCTCGGGAACGGCTCGAGCGAAGAATCAAGTGACTTCATTAGTGCACGACGCGAGACAAGCGGAATTGAAACTAGCGCAACAACAAGGCATGCGCCACCGAACGATGGCAAAATCAAAGTATGGATGGTAAAATGTACTACATGGTAGAAATAGTTTAAATTAGTGGTAGATGTTTAGTATTGTTCATCATTGCAAAGAGTAAACGTGCTCATCGTTAATGGTCTCTGTTCTGTTTTTTAACCTTGCAACTGGTTTTCGATGATGGAAACAACCGTCTCCGCAGGTATCATCCCTTCCGTTCTCAACGCCGGCGACGACGCATCTTTTGAAACAAAGACTATTGTAGGTAAACCTTCAATTCCGAGTTGCGTCGCTAACTCTGTCTCCTCGTCCGTGTCCACTTTGATGCATCTTACTGCCTCACCGAGTTGTTCCTTCACCTTTTCCAACTCTGCGGACATCAGCACGCACGGACCACACCACGTGGCGTAGAAATCAATCACGATAGGCGTTGACCTGTCCGCCATGGCCACTTCCAACTGTTCGGCATTCATTTTCTCCACTAATCCAGCATTTACTACGACTGATCCATTTCTTCTTTTATGTTGTTGTTGTTGTCGATATTGTTGTTGTTGATGATGACGACGATTGAAAGCAGAAATGTTGCGAGGTTGTTGATGACGAAACGCAATTTTATTAGTAGCGTTGCGAGATGAGGACGTGGACGCGTACTGAGTGGATACTCTCGATTGCATCATAGCAGTCGACATCGCGGTCGTTTGCTTTACTCTGATTGGTTACGCTATTAGAAGAGCACTCGTGTGTGCGTTTGTATCTCGACGCAAACAAAAGTGAAGAAAGAGAAATGTGTGAAAACCTTTTGGGTTTTTATTCCGTCGTCGTGGATCGGATGATGACGATGATAAAACGATTGATGATGATCGATAATTTTTTTTTTTGGTGCCGAAACGGAGATGACGCGTGACTTTTCGCAGAAAAAAGAATAAATAATCTCATCAATGGAAAAAATATGCACCAGAACATGAAGCTCGTTTGACCGACAAATAAAATCATCTTTAAGAAGACACCACACGCTGTGCACGCGCGCGAAGAAGGCGATAAAGAAGAGAAAGAAGAACCGCGATAAACGCAAGAGACATCATGTCGTCGCTGGAGAGAATCGCCGCTGTCGTCGACGCTCTGTTCCCTCGTCGAAAAAAAAGAAACGTCGTCGTGAAGACGAAACGTTTCGCCCACGCGTCGTTGAAAGAAAAACAAAAAAACGACAAAAACGACTGGCAAAAACGCCTGGACGAAGCCGAGAGAAAAGATACGACGTCTTCCCCAGAATTCTCCTCTCTTTCTCTTCGACGAGAGCAACGACAGAGAGAAGAAACAAAGATGATTGCCACGAGCAGCAGAAGCAGCAGCGCAGTATCAACGAACACATCTCGTTCCTCATCCAAATTCGTCACGAGTAAGAAGACGAGTAACACCCTTCGTCGGACCCGCAACAGACATAACAACAGCAACGTGTGTTCGTCATCGATGTCGTCATCGGAAGAACAACTACTCGAGAGTGAAAGTATCTCTGACATGCCACCGTTAGAACTGGACGACGTAGGTATCGAACGAATCAAATTACAAAAAGACGGATGGGAAACGTATAAATACCAAAACGAATTCGATTGCAACTACATTAGCGCCGGGAAGGAGAATACAGGACCGATTGTCGTTTTGGTGCATGGCTTTGGTGCGCACTCGTACCACTGGAGGTACCAGATCCCATATTTGGCGAAGAAAGGCTATAGAGTGTACGCGTTGTGCATGCTCGGGTACGGTTGGTCCTCGAAAGCGAGTCAAGAAAAGTATTGTATGGAATATTGGGGCGAACAAGTGTCTGATTTCGTGCGAACGATTGCGAAAGCAACGGAGACAGATAAAGCGTTCATCGCTGGGAATTCCATCGGCGCGTTGGCAGCGTTGTATGCGGCATCGAAAGGGGCACCGGAGAGAACTAAAGGTTTGTGTTTAGTCAATTCGGCGGGGAATTTCGAACCAAACGCAGCGCCGGGTCCAGAGAAGAAAACCATGGCGCAAAAAGCCGTAGGAACGGCGCAAGATATGGAAGAGGCCGAGGAGAACAACACGTTGCAAGGCAAACTACGCGTGGCGTTTGGGAAGTTAGCAGCGTATGGTATCTTTTATTTCACCAAGATTCGCATCAAAACGATTTTAAATCAGGTATACGATAATGATGTTGACGAAGATTTGGTTCGAAGTATTGCTATGGCAGCGGAAGATCCGGAAGCAAGAGAAACATTTTATGCTATTTCGTTGGCTGGCTCACGAACGCAAGTGAAACCGAGGGATTTATTAGAAAACTTGAACGCACCGTTGATGTTATTGTGGGGAGAAAACGATCCGTGGATGACACCGACAAAAGCAGAAAGAATTATGGAGATCAAACCGAGCGCGACATATTCGCCGGTGCCGGCTGGACATTGCCCTCAAGACGATAATCCCGCGGACAGTAACATTGCATTTGTCGAGTGGGTGGAAACGGTCGCGTAAGAAAAAAATATATATTATTCTAAACAGCAATACCTACTGAAGAGCACACAGGCAGTTGTTTTACCAACATAATCGAACAGTGGTGAAGGTGTATGCATTAGAATCAAGGACGTGTAATGTTATTTTTTATAGTTATGCTTACGTTGTTAATAATACCAAAATCTCTGTTATATCTCTCACCCCCCCCTTTTACTCTTACTTAATGTAATGTTATAGCTGCAGTTTAAAATTGTTTTTTATCGATTATACATCAACAAGTAATTTACTTCGCGACAACAACTTCCGTCTCCGCAATCTTCTCGTAGAGCTCTCTAACCTTCAAGCCAACCAAGGTTTGGAAGAAACCGGTACCGTTGTTGGAACCCGGACCGTTTTGGTACTTCAACATTTGTTGCGTCAATTCACCGTAAAACTTCGTGGAAGTGTTAGACAACAAGGATTCAACGTAGATCAACTCTTCCAACTTGTCAAACTGACCGTCCATCTCTAAGACGGAAACTTCTTCACCATAGAAAGTGTCCGGGCCATAAAAGAACTTGATGCCCGGGTACGAGCACGTCAACTTGCGGCCACACGGGATCCAGGAGATCGTGGAACCTTCGTCAAACAAGTACGGGGTGTCAAAAAACTTGACGCCTTCCTTCATTATCATACGCACTCTCAAGATTTTACCTTCGTTGTCATCCGGGATCAATTGCGTCGGCAAGACTTGGATGACAACGTCAGCAAATTTCTTTTGCGGGTCAACAAAGGCGTCGAAATCTGGCTTACGCGCTTCGATAGACGCCTTGATGGATTCCAAGGAGTGACCACGTTCGGCCATGTCTCTTTGGATCTTCCACGCGAACTTGACGTCGTCAGAGATGTCCAAATAGATTTTGAAATCGTAGAAGTCTCTGACGCGGTCGTCGGCGAACGGGTGCAAGCCTTCCAAAATTAAAATATTCGGGGAGACAATCTCTTCGGCCGGGTCAAAGACACCAGTCACGTGGTTGTAGATCGGCTTTTGGACCGTTTTGCCTTCCTTCAAGGCTTTGACTTGTTCGTACATCAAGTCAAAGTTTTGTTCTTTCAAGTTGAGCGCAGTCAAGCCAGATTCCTTGCGGCCTTGACGGTCGTTCAAGTGGTAATCATCCAAGCACAAGACGGTGGTGGTGTCCGAGATCAAAGTATTGGAATCCGGGTTGCCTCCCTCAGGCGGGCTAGCCTTACCGCCGAACAAAGAAGTCATTCTTCTCATGAACGTGGATTTACCTGTTTGATTAATTAAAGATAAAAGAGTGAGTGTGTGTGAAAATTTGATATCAAACAACAATCAATCATTTCTAAGGGAGAGAAATGCTGAGATAAAAAAGGAATGTATCCACGATGTGTGCGACCAGACGCGAACAACAAAATCCACATTTCTTTGCGAATTCTCATAAAACAGTATTTCTATCACTTACCGCATCCAGAATCTGCGGCTAAGCCAATAACGACTGGCCCGTTGTCCTTGGCATTTACGCGTAACGACGCTCTGGATTTGACTTGGTTGCGCGCGGAAGATTTCGCGGAAACCTTGGCGCCAACGAACGCGGATGATTGTAAGGAGAAGGCAGACATTTCAGATTAATGCGGTTGGTGTCTTGAAAGAGATGGGACAAATTCGTGTCTTGGTGAACGCGAGTCGTTTTCTAAGGAAAATTCGTTGAACAAATTTCCGGATAACTAGAAAACGAGAGAGGGAGAATGAACACCACGAAAATTTTAAGAAACACGTCGCTTGCCTCTTCCTTCCTTCAAAAGCAAAGTATTTAGGGCGTTACCAGTTACATTTGTGAGAGACGTGTAAAGAGGAAAGAGGTATGGTATGGTATGTATACTACTACTTTTACACACAAGCTAATGGATGGATGATGCTACACATCTAAGGGGCTACACATATTAACGATCAGAGTTTCTTTCACACGCGCGCTCTCTTTCTCTCTTTCTTTCTTTCTACGTACTACACACCGTCTCCAGCACCGAGCAAATGTTTAACTCGTTTTAATATCGAATCGGCTGAAGGATCGTATGGATGATCCGGCGATGGAATCTCCAGTACCGCCGGAATCGGCTCCGTGTGCTCGTTTACTAAATATCTAATCTCGTTCGCCACGAACTGCGCGATTAACACCACCGCCACGTCTTCTCTCGTGGTAAAATCCTTAAACGCGTCTTCCATCTCTCTTCTCGAGGTGTCCGGTTTGACGATTAGAAAATTGGATTTGCGCCGACTGTCCAGATTTCCTACGCCTGCTAAGAGGAACCCGGTGACGAGATCTTCGTCACCAATGACGGCTAACAAAGAGCCTTCGGAAGAAGCTGCGACGGCGGCGGCAGAGACAGCAGAAGCAGACATCAGTCGTCTCTTCTTGTCTTTTTTTTGGTGGTGATGGTAAAAGGTGGTCTTTTGTAAAGGGGTGATTCTTTGGGGGAGAAAAGGGAGAGAAAAAGTGGCGACAAAAAGAAGAAAGTGGAAAGATAAAACTTTTGTCTCTTTCCACAAAAACGAAAGTGTGTTTTTGTACGAGAGCGGTTTTGGAAAACGTGTGTGATTTAAAAAGAAAATGACGGACGACGACGTCGACGACGAGGAGGAGAGAGGGACGACGACGACGACAACGATCGAGGACGAAGATATGAAAAAGAAAAACAACCGCAAGGGTAACAAAACTGGGAAAATGGGAAAGTGTCAAATGTGTGAAAAGGAAGAAGACAAACCAGGGAAATATCGCTGTCCCAAATGTCTCTTCATCTCTTGTTCGTTGGAGTGCGTGAACAAACACAAGGCAAAATTCAGTTGTGATGGAAAACGAGACCGGTTTCAGTTCGTAAACTTGAAAGAGATGGAGGATAAACACGTGACTTCGGACTTTCGGTTCCTAGAGGAAGCGACGGAGGTTCTAGACCGAGCAAAGAGGAAACGGATGAAGTCGTCGTTGAATAATAACAAGAATAACAACGAACGTAATAAGAACGATAATATCGGACAGAACAAGAATAAAAATAATAAAAGGAAACGCAACGGTAATAAGCACAACAACAACAACAACACAGGTAACATACAAACAGCAACAACGAAAGTAGTCGTAGGAGTAGCAGCAGCAGCAATATAGAATAATCTAGATGATGAGTGTCTAATTGAAAATAGAATTATTAATATTGTTACAACAATATCGCCGTCGTCTCTCTAAACTCTTTTTCTTTCGAAGAAGAAAACAACAATCTTATATCACGTCAACTCTTGCACTTTTACAATAGCTGTTCCGCTCAACTTTTGAATGATAACTACGCGATCGCCTATGTCTAATCCCGCTTTCTTCTTGGCAAAATTAAAGACCATTTGTAAAAGCGAATTCGCCTCGGAGTTTTGCGGGTTGGCTAACATCGGGACGATACCGCGAGCGAGTAAAGCACCTCGAGCGTCAGACTCGCCTTCTAATACCCATCGAATAGAGTCTTGACGCAAATGAGGAATAACTAAAGAGACTATTGGCATTGGCGCACGATATTTGGACACCATTCGCGCGGTCTGGCCGGTTCGCGTAAACACGACAATCAGCTTTGCACCGACTTTCGTTCCAGCTCGAACCGCCGAAGACGCCAAAGCTTCCGCTTGCGACACTTCTCCGGCTTCAATTTTTCGTTGCGATATCTGAGCGTTATAAAACGATTCGTGATCGTAAAATCTCTCGGCTTCACGACATATCTTGCGAACCATGGCGACTGTTTCCGAGGCAAAGTTACCTCGGAGTGTTTCTGCACCTAAAAGCAACGCATCTGCGCCGTCTAAAACACCGTTAGCGACATCCGTTGCTTCCGCTCGCGTCGGTCTCGGCGCTTCTGCCATTGTGTCCACCAATCGAGCGACGATTGCGTGTTTTCCGGCGACGTTGCACCGCGATAATATCATCTTCTGTAAAATAAACACTTTTTCAGGGGGCAGTTCGGTTCCTAAATTCCCTCTCGAAATAATCACCCCGTCCGCTTCTTCTATGATTTCGTCGATGTTTTTCAATGCCGAAGCGCGTTCAATTTTCGCACAAATCTTGGTGTGAAACGATTTGTGCTCGTCTAATATTCGTCTGCATTTCCGAACATCTTCGGCACTGTTCGTGAATGATAACGAAATGAAATCGACGTTATTTTTCACGCCCCAATTGACGATGTCATGTTCGTCGTTTCGGCTAAGTGTTGGCAACTTCTCGCCGATATTTGATATTTGTACGGTTAACAAGACCCCTCTCATTAAAGCGTCGTTATTGCACGTGCAAACGACTTCTTTGTTTTCTATATCAATACTATCGACGGTTAAATACACTGACGACGTTTCCGACCCGGTAAATAAATACTGCCCGATGAAAATCGAGTCACCGACGGAGACTATTTCGCACAACGAATCACAGTTCACCACCGGGAAAAACTCCGATGTGACCACCATGTTCTTCTGATCTTCTTCATGATTACACACCGACAACACGACTTTATTCCCTTCTTTCATGACCAACGGCGTTTTCGGCGCGTCTTTATCGAACGACGACACGTCCTCCGCGGCTAACCGAACAGCCACTTCGCTCCCGCACGTGTCCAACATCGTCGCGCATAAAATTTTCGTCTTCTTCATCGCTTGTCGTAAATTCATCAGCGTTTCCGTGTGATATTCGTGCGATCCCCAACTGAAATCGAAGCGAGCGACGGACATCCCAGCTTCTAAGAGTTTCGATAATTCATCTACCGTTCTCGATTTCACCCCGATCGTGCATATAACCTTCGTTAACGACGAAATCGTGTTCGATTTGTCCGTTTGTAATATTCGGGAGAGACCGATGTCGTCGATTGACTCCGTGCGCTGAAACATTGGTGTGTGTGCGTAAGTGAGTGAGTGGGTGAGTGAGTGAGCTTTCGTGCGCTCGATGGTTTTATGTGCTTCTCTTTTCTCTCTCGCTCTGATGTGCTTTGTGTGTGTCGTCAATAATGAATTATGAAGATTTTCAGAAGAAAGCAACCACCAAATGCCAAAAAAAAAAGTCGAATAAAGAAAGAAGAAAACCGGACAACGAGAACAACGATGAATCGAGAGAGGAATAGAGTATCGTAGTTTATCGCGTTCGGACAACGCGGGATGATGGACAAGCCTGAAGAGTTCATTCCAGGACGAGTACCAGTCGACGAAAACGCAAACAAGAAGCTATCGTTTACTTCGGATGTCCATGGGAACACGCGTATGCTTCGAGATTTCTTTTCTTATTCTTTAAACGAGTTAAATTGTGATTATGTGATTTTAGGCGGCGATTTGGGCCCTCGAGGAGAAGGTATTGGGGATAAAGAGACGGTGGAGTATCATTATGGAGAGATGATGAAGCAAAAGAGATGGTTTGAGGAACAGTTTTGCGACTTAGTTGAAACGTTTTTTCCTGCTAGTAGTATTGAGAACAAAAAAGAAGAGACAAAAAAGAAGAAGCAAAAATTATTCCTTGTCCTCGGTAACAGCGATTGGCAGATAAACGAATGCGTTCTAAAACGAAGGTTTCACACAAACGATTCGGTGAAGGTATGTTCTGGATTAGGCGATGTTTTCGTGGAAGACGAGTGCATTGAATTTTTCTTCACAGCCATCGTCTCCGTCTCGAATCACAGGAAAAAAGATTTCGAGAGAAAGGATGTAGATGCAGAAAACGTTCCAGAAAAGAACCAAAATGGTTTCGTATCGCGATTCGGTAACGAAAAGAAGTTCGAAGTGGACAGATATTTGGTGAACGACGCGTGTACTCGACCAACTTTTGCAGAAACATTAGCCAATTTGCAACCGAAAATGGTACCTGCTTCTGCTTCTTCTTCACCGTTATTGACAAAAGTATGGGTCAATCACGGTCCACCTTTTGATACTATTGGAGATCTGACGCATCAAAATGAGCGCGTTGGATCAAAAGCGTTGAGAAGTTTTATAGCAGAGCACCAACCCGATATCACTTTACACGGTCACATCCACGAGTCGGTTCTTTTGCACGGCGGGAAGACTTTCAATTGTCAAATTGGAAACACGATCGTTGCTTCCTCGGGAAACGACTTCATGAGCGACGTTTGTCACGGCATCTTCTTTGAAACGAAAGATATCCAAAGAACCTTGATGCGGTTTGAGGTTAAAGTGGGTAAGTAGCAAATATACTTAGTATATATTTTTGTATTGTGCCCATAAAGATGACTCCAAGGCAAAAATCTCTCTTTTTTGGCTTTTTTGAGCCGCCACCCTTCTCAATTTTTCTTCACTTCTTCCCTCGCATATACACGGCGCGCGCACGCGTGCACACACGAGAGAGAAAGGGAGAGTAACATTAATTATCCACTCACCAGTAATTCGACCGTCGAGTCAATACATATTCTTCTTGGTGTAACAAAATGGGCAAGAGTTCGAAAAAAGACAAGTCGTCCAAAAAGGACAAGAAAGAAAGTGGTTCCTCCTCGGGTAAAAAGGAGAAACGGAAAGAGCGAGAGAAAGAAGACGATGAAGAGAGGGTGAAGAGACCGACGAAGATAAAAGCATTGACCATGATGGATGGACAAAACTCCGACGATGATGGAGGATACAACTCGGACGACGTTCCGAACCGAATGGATGCGCGAACGCCGAACCCTTTGGCGTTGGAGAATTTCAACCTCTCACCGGAAGTTGTATGCGCTCTGCAGAAAAAAGGCATCGACGCGTTGTTCGCCATACAGGCACAGACTTTAGACACCGCAATGAGCGGGAAAGATATTGTTGGAAGAGCAAGAACTGGATGCGGGAAAACATTAGCGTTCGTTTTGCCGATCGTAGAACAGATTAACAAAACTGACCCGACCCCGAAGACCGGAAGGAGGTTACAAGGACGAAGGCCAGTGGTATGCGTTTTGTGCCCGACGAGAGAGTTGGCGAAACAAGTTGGTGCAGATTTCGATTGGGTCGGACAGGCTTTTAATTTAAAAACCGTGTGTGTGTATGGTGGTGCGCCATACAGAGACCAAGAGCAAGGTTTACGTAGCGGGTGCGACATTATCGTTGGCACGCCCGGAAGAGTGAAGGACCATTTAGATAGGAAAAATTTGAAGTTTGACAATTTGAAATTTCGAGTGTTGGATGAAGCGGACGAGATGTTAAATATGGGTTTCGTGGACGACGTTGAAACGATTTTAAAAGTTTCTGGAGATATACAAACCTTGTTGTTTTCGGCAACTTTGCCTCCATGGGTGAAGGATATCGCGAAGCGGTTCTTGAAGAAAGATTACGCCACGATCGATTTGGTCGGCAACGAGAAACAAAAGGCGAGCGGCCAAGTGCAACATTTGTTGCTGCCATGTCAGTGGCAAGAACGAGTGTCGCTGATTCCTGATTTAATTCGCGCGAAAGCGCCGAGTGGAGGGAGATGTATTCTATTCTGTGACACGAAAAGAGATTGCACGGAACTGTGCGACGCTTTGCAATCAAATTTGGAAAAGGGCGCCAAGGCGTTACACGGCGATATTGCGCAAAACAACAGAGAAGTTGTTTTACAAGGCTTTCGCGATAACAAGTTCCAGGTTTTGGTGGCTACGGACGTTGCGGCGAGAGGTTTGGATATTTCCGGCGTCGAGCTAGTCATTCAGTGCGAACCTCCGAAAGATCCAGAAACGTACATTCATCGATCAGGACGAACTGGGCGCGCTGGAGCGACCGGAATTTGCGTGACTTTACTTACCCCGAGAAACGAATGGGCTATTCCGAACATCGAACGCAAAGGCGGCTTCAGATTTGTGCGAATTGGACCGCCGCAACCTGCGGAAATGGCTAAAGCGGCGGCGAAAATTGTCTGCGAAAAAGTTCGTGCCGTACACAAAGGCGCGGCGAAACTCTTTATGCAAGCGGCGAGAGATTTGTTAGAGGAGGGCGACGATCACGACGAAGGAAGAGACGCTGTCGAAGTTTTAGCAATGGCACTAGCACACGCATGTGGACACGGTGAGTTGCGACAACGTTCGCTTTTGACGTCAACGGCGGGGAGCACGACTTTGATTTTATCCGCCGGTGGAACCGAAATCCGAACGCCGACATATGTGTGGAACTTCTTGAAACAGCGGTTACCAGAGAATGAAGTTCAAATCAATCGTTTGACGTTATCTCAGGATCATTTGAAAGCAGTTTTTGACGTTCCTGCAAAGATGGCGGATAAATATTGTGGATTGAGTGAGGATTCTAACGGGAGAACCGCGATTACCATCGAGGTGTGCGAAGAACTCCCAGAATTGAGTCAGCGTCCTCAAGGATTTGGAAGTGGCGGAGGCGGCGGCAGAGGAGGTGGTGGCAGAGGATACGGCGGCAGAGGAGGTGGTGGCGGTGGTCGCTCGCCCGGGGGTGGCGGAAGGTTTGGAGGTGGAAGAGCTAGAGGTGGAAGAGGCGGAGGTGGAGGTGGACGATTCGGAGGTAGATTCGGAGGAAGACGACAATAATAGAAATTAACCAACGAGAGTGAGTAATACAAACGTATATAGGACAGATGATTTTATTAGAAATTATTGTTATTTTTTGTAGAAGTCTTCAATCGAGGTTGAGTATTTCTGCATTACGAGTTCTGACTTTACTTTCCTGGCGCAGTCGGTGGCCACACCAACAAGAATCAACAAACTCGTCCCCGCGAAACCTCTGAAAGTTTGCAGTCCAGTGAGTTTCTCGACTCCACCAGGCGTCAACGCAAGAAAACCTAAAAAGAGGGAACCAAGCAAAGATAATCTCTCCAACACTTTGGTGATGTACTCTCTCGTGTTTTTACCTGGTCGAACACCCGGGATGGACGCTCCTTGTTTCTTCAACTGTTCAGCGACGTCCTTCGGGTCGAGCTGTAAAAACGTGTAGAAATAGTTGAAGAAACAGATCAAGGCTACATTCACGGGTATGTATCCAGCACCTCCTGGATAAACAAACTTCGCGACAGACGTTACAGCACCATTATCGGTAAATCTCGCCAATGTTGCTGGTAACGCCATCAACGAGGAACTAAAAATAATCGGCATAACACCAGCGGAATTCACTTTGAACGGCAAGTACGACGATTTCGATAATCCAGCGCCTTGTGAGTTGAACTTTGTCGAGTATTGCATGGGGATTTTACGCTCAGCTTCTTGAACGTATACCACGCCAAGAGTTGAGAGCAAAAATGCACCGAAGAACACAGCCAAAGTGAAAGCACCGTTCCCGTCGGTTTTACTTTGTTCGACTGTTCGACCAATTGAGGATGGCAACGACGAGACGATGTTGGCAAAAATCAAAAGTGATGTCCCGTTACCCAATTTCAACTCGTTCAAAATTTCCCCGATATACATTAAAATCATCGCGCCAGCGGTTAGAACTGCAGTGGATTCAGCTAACCACATAACGGAGAAATCATCCACGTACGGTCGGACGTACAAGCACTGGCCTACGGCTTGTATCAACGCGAAGGCGAGAGCCCCGTATCTGTTGTTTCAAAGAAATATAACAAGATGAAAATGCGGGTAAATTAAGATAAAAACTGTTGCAGGAAAGAGTCAAATACGAATAGAATGATTTTTCTCGCGATCATTTGTCCCCATATAGCAGTAGTATTCGCTCAATTCCGTTATTCTTTTCATGCGCCATTGACGCTCAATCGAACGAGACCTATAAGGTCACATCATCGCGAAAAACTACAGACCATAACATACCGAGAGCGAAAATAATTCGTGTGAAAGAGTATAATAATAATACTTACCGCTGATACTGCATGAATTGACGCCGTCCAGATTCGCCCTCTTCCTTTTGGAGCTTTTGCAGTTCTGGAAACACAGAAGAAAGCAACTGAAAGATAATGCTCGAGTTGATGAACGGCACGATACCGAGCGAGAAAATACCAAGTTTTGAAATAGACCCTCCCGTTAACGTATCCACGTAACTCATCATACCACCAGTGTTCGAAAGCGACTCTGCGAACGCCGTTCGATCGACGCCACTAATTGGAATATACGCGCCAATTCTAGAGACGACGAGCAATGCCAGGATAGTCGCGACCTTTTGCGGGAGATCCCCAGAAAAGAAGTCCCCGAAGTTCCCATCGTCATTACCACCGCTGGACGTCCCAAACGCGGATGTTTTCGTCGATCGTCTGTTGCTGCTCCTGTTGATATTTGTACTCTTGTTGCTATTACTTTTTGTCATCTTCTTGTTGATTGTGTTATTGCTGCTGCTCTTTTTATTGCTCTTTTTATTGCTCTTTGTTCTCATACCACCAAACCCAAAGAGGGAATCTTGCGCGCGCTCATCAAAAGCAGAATGAGATGATGCCGTCAACAACCCGAGGGGATCCCACGAGTCAAACGAGATCATCGAATTACTATCTCCCTTTTCTTGGAAATCCGCCGGCGTTCCCGTGTATAAAGCATTCTGAATCATCAACCTGGAAGAATGGTGACGAAGACGATTGCAATTTTGCAAAAACAATACTCTTCTTTTCATCGAAGAAGAAGACGGAGAGGAGGAAGACGAGGAGGAAGCTGTTCTGCTCGAAAGCATCGAAGAGCGCATCGGTGCAGAGGCAAACATTGTCTCTGTTTGTGTGTGTATAAATGTATGTATAGGATTGATTTATTCGCGTATTAAACACGTAAAAAAACAATGACGAAAGTATAAAGTATAAGTGGGTTATCCCGTGCACCCATTCATAATTCCACCCACCTGATCCAAAAAAATTATATGTGAACAACAGAACAACGAACTTGGATTATTAGTAGCTTCATTTTTTTCTGACACAGAGAGTCATCATCTTTGGGAAGGAGCGAGGCGGAGGAGAAAGGTCGATCGTGATGAAGTCTTCTTTCTCCTCCTCCTCCTCATCCTCATCCTCCTCCTCAACCTCTTCTGCGACGATGAGGTTCAAAACCTTTCTCTCTTCTTCTTCTTCTTCTCGAAGAACGAGAAATGGGTCTCGCGCTTCAACCCATTCAAGAAGACGACGAAGGATATCGTCTTCAAATAACGATGAACGGTCGTCGCGAGAGGACGCCTTAGGAGGGCAGGATTTTATTTATTCGCAGAAATCTGGAGTGACGGAGGAGTTATTCATGAATTCTGTGGACGCAGACATCGCTACCGGGGAGATGCGAGTGAACGAGTTTAAAGAGATGAAATCGATAAACGCTGACGACTTCATAGTTCCGGAACGACTTTTAGAGAAAATATGCACCTTTTTAACCAAAAACTATTTGATACAGTATCAAGCGAATACATTTATGAAAGAAAGCGGGCCGATAGTGTCTCCTCTATTGTTAGGCATTTGGGGCGGTAAAGGATGCGGCAAGACTTTTAACGTAGAGTTGGCATGCGCAAAACTAGGCGTGTTACCCATAGTGACATCCGCTGGGGAGCTCGAAGACGCCACCGCCGGGGAACCAGGGAAACTTCTCAGAAGACGGTACCTCGCGGCGGGAAAACTGACGAAAGAAACGGGCGTGGCGACTTGTTTGATTATAAATGATATCGATGCCGGTGTTGGTCGGTTCAAGCACACGGTTTCGTCGACCGTAAACAACCAGATCGTGCAAGGAACTTTGATGAACATCGCAGACAATCCCACGAACGTGTACGAAAATACGAGCATCATAGGCAATCGCGCAAACGTTCCGCGGGTACCTATTATTGTTACAGGAAACGATTTCAGTCGACTCTATGCTCCATTAGCGCGAGATGGTAGAATGGAAAAATTCTTCTGGGAACCAACAAGAGAGGAAATTGTCGGTATCACGACGCCTATTTTCGCACAACACGGATTGAGCGAACAAGACACGGAACGATTAATCTCCAACTTTCCAAACCAACCTTTAGATTTTTTCACTGCGGTAAGAAACCGTGCAATCGACGCGTTCGTATTGGAATTTTGCATAGAGAACGAGCTGGCGTTTACAAGCGCGTTATTAGAAAAAGATGCAAATAAGTCGTCTTCTCAAAGTAAAGTGAGCGAACGACCGGTTTCGTACGAAATGTTTTTAAAAGCTGCGAAATACGTTCAGAACGAACAACAAAATGTGAACAATTTGCAGCTATCGCGCGAATATTTAGCGAATTGGGTGAATGAAGACGATATAAAAGTACCGTCTAAAGTGACATCGCCTGAACCGTCACCTAATGAAGTTGTTGACGACGAAGAAACACAGGCATTATTCGAAGCGGCGAAAAGGAAAATGTTAGAAACAAAATCGTCGACGCGAGGTATCAAACAAGTTGTCAAATACATTGACATGGAAGATACCGACGAGAACAATGGTTTACCATGGGAAACGATCAACATTAACATGGCATTTCAAATCATGTACGAAAAAGGAATGGAGGGAGAGAAAGTAGTGACGATTGATGCCAGGCCAGTGAAAGATTTCAACCGCGAGACGTGCAAGGGAGCTTTTAGTTTTCCAGCGGCGATTCGCAAAGGAAGCTTGAGCGATTTCGTGGACGAACCAAACGTGGAAGAGTGTATGGAGAAAGTGAAATGTAAAGTACCCATGGGAACGCATATTATCGTATTATTGGACGATAATGGAAACGAATACGAGAAACTATTTCTTGAAGCGCTTTCGAAGGAATATAGCGGAGGTTTAGTGAAAATAATTGAAGGTGGTTTACCGAAATATTTCAAGCATTTCACGCCAAAAGGAACTCGAAGACCTCGATATGTGGGGTACGGCCATGATAATGAAGAAACCATGTGGACTGGAAGTAACTAATTTACTATGTAAGTGCCGTAGGATTTTAGTATTTAAAATTAGATTTAGTAGAAATAGGATGCACACACAGAACTACATATCGGCGAGCGCCTTCTTTGGCTTTTGTTTCACTGCACGCGGTACTAATCCTAACCCACCTCGACCAGCCGACGAAGGAGGCGCATTTACTCTTCCTCTCCCACCACCTCTACCAACGTTACCAGAAAAGGTGGGCGGGGGGCGAGACTTAGCTATAGTCATTGCACGGCCTTTCAAGGCTTCACCATCGTGCATGATTGCAGCGAGTAAATCGTGTTCATTCGGAAAATCCACGTAAGCGATACCTTTGGATCGACCGGTGTGACGATCTTTTATCACCCTTGCTTTCACCTTCCCTTCTTTTCTGACGTCAAAAAACGTGACGAGTTCCTCCTCTGTGACGCTGAAGTCAAGATTCTTAACAAAAGCCGTTTGCTGATCTCGGTTGGGATACAGACTTTTAATGACTTCTTCCCGTGGTTTCTCTGAGCGTGGAACAAAAGACGCCGGTGGAACGTGGCTTTTTGAATCATCCTGTGCCTTGGTTCGTTTATTTTTTTCATCACCTTTAACATTGCCCTCGTCATCGTCATCGTCATCGTCATCCTCCATATTGTTACGTTTTCGCGCAATTTGTCCTTCTCTGCGCATACGCTTGATGTCTTCGGCGGACATTGGAGGTGCGCACGCTTTTTCGAAATCAATTGAGCATAGCTCAGACTTCACCTTCTCGTACGAGCTTGGAAAGGAGTCCCGAGAGGTTTCCAGAAAATTTCTCCAGGAAGTACACAAGTCACGGGTAATCAACGCGTTAGTATCATCTTTCACTTTACCTTTCACAGCTCGAGATAGTTTATTGCGTTTGCTAAATGCGAGTTCGTACGCCCGATTAGCCAGTTGTGGATCACTCGATTCGAAATACCTTGCACGTTGAATATGTGCTTCGAGGTAATCGCCGTAGATCTTTTCATTTTCAACAAGAAAAAATTTCCAAACCATCTCTGGATTCGCGCTGTGTTGAGCCCAATATCTCGCCAACTTCATATCGGGGTCGATCCGTATTCTATTAGAAAATTGCGATACTAGTTTTGCGTGCATTTCTTTCATCAAGTTATTGATGCCATCTGATTTTTTGTCTTTCCATTTCGCTCGCAGAAAAGCGAGAGCGACATCATTAGCCCCCTTGAAACTTTTTAAACTCGAGTTTATTAGAATATCCCCAAAGGCTTCGGTCATCGCTGCGATATTAGCCGTTTGTGGATCGCTATTACACGCACAACACTCAATCTTTTCAATTAAGAGTTCGAACGATGATGGACACGCTCTGAGCGCTCGATCTAAAATATCAATTTTTGAAGAAGAAGAAACCTCCATCGCGTACTCTAGCCATAAGCTCACCTCATACGGGTTTCTCAGTAGCGCCCGTTCGTACAGCGATTCGATGGACTCATCCAATTCTTTGTTCCTTTCTTTCTTTTGCAAGGTCTTCTCCATTACGATGTATGAGCGATATGCACGCAAATTCGCTTTTGGATCCGATTTTATTGTGGCATTTTTGGTTGCAGTTTCCTCTACTTTGTCCTCGAACGCTTTCCTCAAATCTCTCCGTTTACACCCAGTCTCGTACGCTTTTGCATATAAGTTGCGTTCATCTTTATTTTCTACTTCAGCTAATATCTTTTCTTTCAACTCGTCCAACTTTTCCAGAGGCGTCTCCAGCGCTCGCGTCGATACCGCTTGAACGCGACTCTTCTTTTCCGGGGACTCAATTTGCGAGCTCTCAAAGGCTCTATACGCGAGCCAAAACGCATTACCTCTTCTATAGTCCTTCGCGACAATCTTACAGCTCCTCTCGTAAAATTGGCGTCTATCTTCTTCGGTATCTTCGCTCGTTTTTGCCACCGAAAAAGATAAATATTTCAGCCAAACTGGTACGCTCGCCGGAAGCGTTGCCGTGGCCCTTTCAAATAGCTCTTGAATATACGCTTCAATTTCTTTTCTCTTTTTTCCTGACGCGCATTTTTTCAACTCTGTCATCTTATCTTCCAACCAACTCAACCATTGCTCTTCACTCAAGCTGAACTTTCGGTCAAACGCAACTCTCGACTCTTCCAAACGTTCCTTCAACTTTGCTTGACGAAGTTTGAGTAAAAGTTTTGCATGCGCGCCGTAATCTCTTCCTTTACTCGTCTCTACTTTCTTTTCTAAATTCATAACTTCATCTAACAAAGTGTCATCAAGGTCGTCATAGTCATCGGAATTATCATCATCATCATCATCATCATCCATATCGTTGTTCGAACCGTCTTCGGAATCTGACAAATCTTCAACTTCTTCCAAATCATCGTCGTCGTCTGTTGTTGTTGTTGTTGTTGTTGTTGCTGCTGCTGCTGCTGCTCCATATTCTCCTTCTCCTTCTGTGGTAGCTACTGTTGGTGATTTCTTTCGCGTCTGACGATGCGGTGGCATTTTCTCAGATAAAAAGAGTTTGAGTGTGTAAATAGAATTTTCTTATAACGAACACTTGCGTACCCGGGTACCATAGGTACCAAAAAAGAAAATAATTGTGACGAAAGGATGAAGGAGGTACTCGAATATCTAAAAATATTTTCTAGGATTTCCTACTACACATACCCGCTACCTTTACACGTCTTGCAAAGAATCATCCCAGCTCCTTTGCAAGCAGTGCACTCCATCGGAGACCGTCTCGTCAAACCGAGCACGGAGTCGTCGCGTCTCTCTCTCTTCGTAATTTCAATCGGCGTTTCTCTCCTTCCCGTTGCATTGCAGAATATACATGCCTCGCCTCCCGAAGTTGCGCAAGACGGGCACGGTTTCGGTTCAGATTTCAAACCTTGCGCGATAGCGAGGCCCCCGAATATGACAGAGGTTGCGACGGCCGATATCGCTTGGTTGGTCTCCTCGGTGCTCATAGAAGAAGGGTCGATGATGGAATGCGTCTTTATCGACAACCGATGGTTTTGGCTGTTTCGCGTCGGGACGAGAATAGTATTCGAGACAACGTTTTGTTTCGTATTCATTCTCGTTTCCATTGAACAAGATGTTGAGCAAGCGTCACAGCGTCTCGTGATCATCGTTTTCCTTTTCACTTTTGCTCAAACAACGTGCCTGTTTTTTAATAAGTTCATATGTGTGAGTTTTTTGGTTCACGAATAGAGAAAGAAAAGGAAAACAACAACAAAAATCATCAAATATGTCAGACAAATGCCTCGATTGTCAATCAGGTGTTGCACGAATGCAACCTTCAGAGCGTGAAAACCACGCTCAAAAAGCATCAGATTCGTCATCTAATTATATTTCTGTCATCATCCATACTTTATGTGTGTTGTTGTCTGTTTGATTCGAACGAAACAAATATCGGCTCGGATGGTAAGGATGCCGCGATCACGTCGTATTATAACGCGTTTCCAGCTGTCCGATCGGCTGTTTGCTCTTCCTACTCACCCAAGGTACCATTCACTACCCGCAAAACGAGTTCAGGGTACTCTGACACTGTGAGAGGATATGGGACAAAAGTACAACGACGACTACATAAGAAAGAAAGAGAGAGGAAAAGAAACTTCACAACAAAAAGAGAGAGAGAAACCAAGCTGCGTTCAGACGTCATTAATGAAAACAACGCGTAATCCACCGAGTTCTTCATTGCAGAACTCTGAAGCAGAACTGGCGTTTTGTGGTGATATCATCCTTACGCCTCGTTTTTCTTCTCGTTAAATTTCGTTCTCTTGTTTTTTTCTCTCTTTCGGTCTTTCCTCTCTAAAGACACTATCCTGTTCTATTTGGAGCAGTTCCTAGAGACGCACAAAACGAAAACGAACATCGCAACGACGATATCACGTTGCGTAGTAGTATATTAAGAACACACCTTATTTCTTTTCAGAGAACGTGGGAAACCGTCTGTGTTTTATACCTCTCTCTCTCTCTGAAAAGTGCGGCGGGATCCTTTAAAAACTCTCTCTCTCACATACATACATACATACATACATACATACTAGGAAGGAATAGAAGCGTGGAGAAGAGGTTGTGAAGTTCTCTCTCCTTCTCTCTCTCTCCCTCTCTCTCTCTCTCTCT
>MDSZ01107991.1_pt1 | contig 19758 bp, 33 predicted proteins | sample 811201 | NCBI WGS metagenome assembly MDSZ01 (sample SAMN05326647, study PRJNA326480) | marine metagenome | isolation source: seawater | place: Indian Ocean: North | collected 2010 | reverse complement strand
TCTTTGATGACCACAGAGAATTGCGATGAGTAAATATTAGTCAACTTCGCTCCATATCCGTTACGACCGCCAACAATCCGCTTTTGACTGTCATCATAGTTGGTACTTGTTAGGAGATGCCCAAAGACGAGTTCGGGGTTCCACACATTCTCCTTGTCGTTGAACTGGATACCAATACCCCCTAGGGGTCCATTGTTTTCAATGGTAACTGCACCCGTTTCTTTGTCTATAGTGACAGCAATCTGGGTGACATTCTTGGGATGAAGGGAGTTACGATCGATCGCGTTGACTAAAATTTCGTCGAAGATTTTCAATAGGGCCGGGGAGTATTTCAGGTTCTTCCTTTCAAACTTTTGCCCATTGAGAATCCAGTAAGGTTCGGTTCCCAAGTCGACCGGACCCACGTATGAGTCAGGTCGCTTCAAAACGTGCTCGATGTGAGTGAGCTTTTGAACTTTTTCCATTTCTTACTTATTATTAAATCTTATTCTCTAATTACTGTTCTTTAAGCCCCTCACAGACTTACGTTTTTCTCTTCTTTTGCTCTAATGCGCTCATTTTTTTCTCGTATCCCAGCCTTATAACTTTTTATAAAATTTTTCCTATCCTTTTTATGTCTTTTGTAATGTTGTTTTTCATAATTATTTTTTGCATCGATAATTCGCCTCTCTAAATTTTTTTTCGATTCTTTTGCTTTTGCAACCATACCTTTCATTTGGGCTTTTTCCCTTTGGGCTCTAAGCCTAACAACCCTCTTGCTCCTACGCTGGGTAGGCTTGGAACGATTGGGGCTGGTGGGTTTGACGGTGGCACTGGAATGATTGCTATTGGAGCTGGTGGGACTGTATCGAAAAGCTGTAGAAGGATTTTGATACCTGTTCTTTAATACCCTCAAAGTCTTACGTTTTTCTCTTATTTCATCTTTCAGTTTCGATTTTCTACTTTTTAAGCTCGTTTTTTTTATGGTATTTTTTACGGATTTGATATTGTTTTTAACGGACTTGATTGCGGATTTGATAACATTTTTCTTGAGTCGTGTTCTGGGTGAAATTTTGACGGTGGTGGCACTGGAACGATTGCTGTTGCTGTTTGAATTATAATTCGAATTTACCGACTCATACTCGAAGCGTCTGGGACGTGCGTACGACGGTCGCCATTCCCATATTAAATATGCGTTATTATGTTGGTATAAAGCTCCGGGATGTTGTTTGAACCCGAACCTTTTGTAAAAGCCGACGGCTGAGCTTACGGAACCGAGTGTTATATCTTTCTTCTTCTTGACAGCAATCTTCTTCAGAAGATCCAAAAGGCCCTTTCCCGGGGCGTACCCTCCCCTCCTGTTTTCCTTTCCCATATTATTACAGATAATATCCACATGGAGCTCGTCATCCCGTTCATCAACCCCCGCGAGTCCCCTGACCTCTCCCGCCGAATTATACGCCAATAAGACTATATCGGCACTTTGTAGGACCGAGAGGGCATAACTTTCTAAACCGCCGCATATTTTTGTTGTCCTTAAAGCTTTAAAAGCGTCCTGTATCTTCTTGTCTTTCTTCCACTTATCGCGATGGTCCAGTGTTACGATACGAAGACCCTTGAAAGCTGTCCTGTAACGCGTCATCTTATTTTACGCACACATTTTTTATCTACAATCGTGACCTCCCATCTTCCCGGAACTCCACAATAGATTAAGCCCCGCACATTTTTTTTGAATATCCAATCACGGCACAGGTGATCCGCTTTCCCGCGTGACCTGTAGTTAAAGAATCGTGGTGACCACCTTTACCCAAATCGTCCGGGTCTTGATGAATTACAAGCGCTCGACCAATCACATTAGCTTTCGACCCTCGTAACTTTACGAGCGAATCCACCATGCGGAACCTAGCTACGCCACGGCTGTCGAATTTTATGTTTCCAAGATCGCCGACGTGGCGCTCCTTCGATTTGGGTCCGCCGTGGTTTTTGCCGTAGGGGTTGAAGTGTGCACACGCACTGGCGCAGCCGTCGGTGAGGTCGCCCGCCTCATGTATGTGCATACCGTGTACACTGTTCCTGTATTTGTTCGACTTTAGTGTTCCCTTGATCACCACCTTGCTTCCCTTTTCGAAAAACTCGACGACGCCCCTGACGTGCGGGTGACTAAGGTATGCCGTAGCGATCACCATATACTATTACTCTAGCAATTTTTTATCTACAATCGTGACCTCCCATCTTTGGTAGTCCATTCCCAGAACTCCATGAGTTGTTGATTGGGAAGTGATACCTGCAAAATGAGAACCCGCATCGACGACAGGTCGAGCATCCCGGGGTGTTGCTACACCATCTGGTGGATGACGCGGTATCACACGTCAGATCGGGATCGTACACAACCATATTCTCGATCCGTTCTTTTTCACTGTCACTGGGTTCCGTGAACGTGATCCGTCTCCTCGCGTCGAAGTTACGCTGCTCAAAGGACCAGTTCATGTGAAGCCCTCTGTATTTCCACCGTATGTGAAAATACGGACCACCCCTGAGTTGCACTTCGCACGTGTCGGCATCGGGCTCGATCATGCCACGTTGGACTGGATCCCGATCCCCTCTCTGAAAGGTCCCGTTGATTCCGCCGACGTTGGGAAGGTCAATCCCCAAGCTCGTACAAAAGCACCCTTCGATGGTGAAAATCTCATAGTCGACCACGTACTTACTCTCGTTCGTCAGATAGGCGGTCCGTCTGGGGCAAAGTTGAAAAGGAGCTTTTCTCGTTTTGATAACCATAATTTAATCTTGGCTGACATTAAATAATGCCATGTATTTCTACATGTTCACGGCGATTTTCGTTTTGATCGTCATGCTTCAGAATAAAACACGAGGGATCTCGAGTACCATTGACAAACTGGTGCGACAATCAGCCCGTTACGCCACGGCCGCCCAGCAGGATCGTTCCCCTGTGATCGCGGTGTTACATGCCAACTACGCGGCCGCGTACCTGTACGCACTAAAAGACGTGTACACCGACAGTCAGATCCACAATGCTACAGGGATCGATGTGAGAAAGTTCACACAGCACGTGGTTAACGTCCAAGATAGCGTGACGAAAAAAACCACCGAAAGTTGTCCGGAATTTGTTGGTCAAGTCGACGTTTATTTGGCAGAAATCGGCGGAGAGGCTTGAAGTTACCTAGGGAAATCAATAATCACAGATTTGAGAAAAATGAAAGAAGAAGTCATTCGTGACGCAGTATGGGAAAAATGCCTCACGGATGCCCTGAAATTTTACCGTTTACAGGAGGCTGATGCTCGCTGTTACAAACTCGCCGACGCGACTTGGCGCACTAAGATGTCATACAAGAAGCTAAAAGACAAAAAAGAGTCGCGGCGAGCAATCCTGATCGATCAGAGTCCCGAACCTGTGATCAATCAACGCGCATCGGGGGCGGTGCTCTGTGCGGCGACGACCATCTCAGGCAAACCTTGTTCCTTCCGAGCAGTGTGTGGCATGTTTTGCCGAAAACATAAAGTGTGTGAGAAAGTAGTGATCGGAAAGAAAATAAATGTAACGTAAATATAAATGTTAGATCAGGATACACTCCGTCCCGCGATCATCTCTATGGCACTCTATATCAGTATTGCCACCCTCGTTCCCATATTATTCAAAAAACCCACAAATGTCAAATTTGTTGACGACATAACCCTGAGTATCATTCGACAGAAAGAGTTATTGATGTCGGGCACTATAATCATGGGCATGATCACGCTGGGTACCAACTACATCAACGAAGAGCTGATTTAAGAAGCCGTCTCCTCCGTAACCGTTCTTTCATTTACGGTCAGCCACTGGTTCGAAAAAGTGTTCGCAGTCGTCTGGAACTTGTCGAAGGGCATGTGTTTGTGGAATTCGCCTCCCTCTTCAAACGGATTCCCCTGCCTTTTGGTAAAATGATGCGCTCTCGGATCATGACTCGCGAAGAAGTCGATATTATTTTTGCCTATACTGACCGCGGTGTCATACAACAGGCGTTGTTTATCCTTATCGGTCACCATTGACTTCGCCTTTTCCTTAATTTTATCGAGAATCGCCCTAATGTTGTTCATGTCGGGAATATACCGGTCGCATCCACTCGTCTTATCGCTTGAATACAGAGTTTTATTGGAGATGTGCATCCTCGCGTCGTACCAACTAGAACCAATCTCTTGACCATCGCAGGTGATGTTGCCATCACCCGACGTTCCTTCCTGCTCGCAAGTAAACCCCTTCGCGCAGGCGAGGACCTGCTTTTCGTTCAACGCCTGGACAACTACCACACCCATCTCCTTGATCATATCTGTAATAACTTTCGCATCGCTCTCATCCTTGATGATTTTTTGAAGACTCTCGTTCACCAGGGGTTGCTTGAAAAAGGCGATGGCAACGTCTAAGAGCTGTTCAAGAACCGTTCCGCCGACGGACAGGCCGGGGTTGCCTTTCACTGTGTATGTTTCGGTGTTAGGTGTTTCTATGGTTTTCAGTTTTTCCTTTAGGTTTTCTAGGTCGTCGACCGTGTCGCTCTTGGCCTTTACAACTACCACTTCTTTTTCTTTAGTTGAAGACGACGACATGGCAGACTTGACACATGACCCGACGCTGGATAGAGTCACGAGTACACCGACGACGTTGAAGAAAGACATTTACTTTACCCTGAGAAAATTAAACTATCCTTGACACTGTGACCATCGACAATCTCCTTCGTGTGACTGTGATCCATGTAGCGCACCCGCCTGGTGTATGCGTCCCGCATGTACTCCAAAAGCTGGTCGAAGTTTGGTTTTCCCCAAGTCATGCCCTTTTGAAACAAAAAATCATCTTGTTCCAGGGTTTGGGTGTCGCAATCGATGAGGTACGGGGTCTTAATGTACTCGGGCGCTCCACCGTAGTCGGTGATGATGACAGGTTTGTCGCGCATTGCGGCTTCTACGGCGCCAAGTCCCACACCTTCTGACGTGGAAAAGGACACGTAACAATCCGATGTGTCGTGAAGTTCATTCATCTTCTCCTCCGGTAGCAGGCCGTTAATCACCGTGACGCGTGGGATTTGGATGTCGACATCTTTTTTGCACGTTGCCTTGACGACAAGTCGGGTGTTAGGTTCGTTCAACCTGATGAACGCTCGCAGTATCTCTCTGAATTGCTTTCTAGGGTCCATTATGTTTCCGATGTGGTAGTATGTGTAGGGCTTCTCTGGTGGTGGAGGGATGTGCGCTCTCACCACATGGAATTGAGTATCGGGAAACTGAGCACTGAACACGTCTTTACAAAAATTTGACGGGACGGCGATTTTATCGAATTCGCTGAATAACAAACCGTAGTCAGGATGAACGGTCTGTGTTTCACATACGGTCATGCACTGAAGATTTTTCACACGAGTTCTTATGTAAGTGAGGTACTCCATGTGCCACCGAACGGGAAGCATAAAGACCAAACCCCGTTCAACTTCGGGTAGCTTATCTCCCAGCAGATAATACGTCGTGCCGAAAAGTTTGGAATATTTCATCGCATGCTGACCTATACCCGTGTTGAGAGGGGGTCCGATGATGATCATATAAAAAAATAAAACCTTAGCTTTTAATATACATACAATGGTAACGCTTCGCGAGGAAATCGCTCAGGAGATGGAAAATCCGAGGGTCGATAAGAAGAGGCTATTTGATCTCCTACTGAAGATCGTAGACCACACTCCGCCCGGTGGGGGTGGTGGTGTCGGTCCCCAGGGACCCCCGGGACCGGCCGGTCCACCCGGACCGCCCGGACCACAGGGCGAACGAGGCCCAGCTGGAAAGTCTGCAACAACTACGACCACCAAGAAAACGACCACGACCCCGAAAAAGAAGGCTGATGCTGCTTAAAGCTAAGGTTTAATAATAATATAAGAAATGGTGGACCCACTTGTCGCGCGAGAGAGAGAATTCATCGCCCGAGAAGAAGCCAGTCTTGATTTTCAAGAGGCCCTGCTCGATGCCCAACAGAGGGCGATCGACGAACAGAGGGAGGCCATCCGCGCGCGCCGGAGGTCCCTCGAAGACGACATCAGCCTCGCTGAACTTCAAAAAAGAATCACGGTTCCCAACCCGAGGAAGCGCAAGCGCCCCGCGACAGCTGACCACATGACACACGAAGAAGTGTGTTCGCTCGTCGGATTACCCCCGACGCAGCGCGGTATAACGATAATTCCCGATGGAGTTTATATGCAGTCGCAGACTCGAATCGACGTAGGTTACGATGATCTCATCAGGGAAGACCACGGTCTCTATGATTTCGCAAAGCAGAAATGTGTCATCGAAAGTGAAAAAGACCTTCGTCCCGGAACTATCAATCATACCCTGTTCAAAATGGTTTGCGAAAATGGGCCCGTCCCTGTTCGTCTCGCTTTTGGCGGGAAAAATAAGTGGAAGCTGACTGACAACCTGTTTGTCAGTGGGTTTCAAAAAATCGACGGAATTTTCAAAATGCGCCTTTCCGAAGTCCGAGTTCCGCGCATGACGGTCACTTTGCCACGCGCACTGCCACCTTGCGAAATCGAAGATCTCGACTGATGACGGAGCACGCCATCCACGGCACCGACCACGGGTTCGACCACGCGTCTTTCTACCTCGACGCCATGACCGACGCGGAGAACGCGCTCAAGGCATGTTGGGCCAAAATATCTACCGAAAAGGCGGCGAATGCGCCAGACTGTCAAACAAAGGTTTGGTCTCTTGAAATGAAGATGAGGGATCAAGAAACCTTGCGCGCCTACTGGTGGAAAAAACTTGCAAACTTAGGGTTCAGAGCCAAGGTTCGTTGCGAGTGGTACGAGAACATGAACCTCCTCGCGGAATATTAAAGCTGTGTTTTGTAATGTTAATAAATGCACTGTATCACCGCCTGTGCCGCGCCCCGACCATCCAAGAAGCATAATTTCGCGATGCCCCAGCAGCGCACGCCGAAATATAGGGTCATGGAGACCGCCCGCGTCGAAGAGATTCGTGGGCAGATCGCCAAATTCAAGCGTGCACAGCAGAAGATTCAGATGCTCACGACGTGGAGTCGGAGGTCTACGCAATCGTCACTGAAAGACCTCGAGGAGATACTAGAAACTTTGGAGGATTTGTACGGAGACGAGATGTTCGATTAATAACAGCATGCGGAACGATACCACTTTTGTACACCGAACCTAAAAACAGTCCAGCCGAAAGGGCCCTGGTTGGGAGTACCCCGAAGCGAGCTGGAATCGTGTAGATTCCATTCTGAATGTCTTCCTCCACGTCTTCTATGTCGGCTGTATTCGATACGCTCGACGCGAGAAGTCCCATCGCCACGACCTGGTCCTGAACTACATCCGTGTGAGCTATCAGATGCGGCAACACCGATATAGCTCCGGCCCAAAACGTCCCTACGTAAAAGGGTTTAAGTAACGGTAAATTTTGTTTGAATGAAGGGTATAGCAGAATAGAGAGAATCTCCGGTGCTACGTATTTAGTTTGATCCGAGTACCAAAGTATGAGATTCGCCACGAGAAGCGCTGCGGCTATGGATTCCGGTGTATCTTCAGTTTTACCGTCGAGGTACCTGTCGGCCCCGTACGCCCATCGAGCCGAGGCTAATATGTAAAGCAGCGGCAGGGGTTCGAGCGGAGTTCCGGAGCACAGGGCCAGAAACGACATCACGACACCGACGGTGGTCATCTATCATATCATGGGGAAGTTTTTCGGTTCACAACCCACAGGAACGTGCCGAGCAGCGTGACGAGAAGTACGACCAGGAGACCGAAAGAGTATTTTTTGGGTTTGTTCTCTTCCTCCTTTTTGTCAGGAAGTTTGGCCACCTGGGCGTTCAGTACGTCTATCTTCTTCAGCAGGGATTCGAGCACGCGAAGGATCTGAAGTTCTCTGTCTTTCGGTTTTTCTTTGACATTGACCGTCGTGATCTCGAGGACCATGTACCATTTGGCATCCGACTGGAGGAGCTGATAGTCGCCGTCGTCCTGACTTTCGTAAATCTTAAAATTTAGCTTCTTAATCGATATAGGGTTGAAATAATTGGTCTTTCTATCAAATGATTTCCACTGCTTATCTCTTAGAACAAAACCACTGCTACCCGAGAAATGACGTTCGAGTGGCACGCGTGCGAATACCTGTCCGTGTCTTTCGTCCAGTAACTGAGCAACTTTTGGAACTTCCGGGCAAATTATATCAACAAATTTAGCAATGTTATTGCTTCCACTTGCGTCGTTCTCACCAACCTGAGTGATGTAAAAGTCACACAGTTTGATGCCGAGCACGCGGCTCATGTCCTCGACGTGCGTGTTACTTTCTAATGCCAAATCAAGCTGAAATTCACTGTTTGAACCATTCACGAATCCGGATTCCAAAATGATATACTGGGTTTTTTTAGGAATATCATCCAGTGGAAGCAGGGACATACTATAAGTATTCGGATAAAAAAAATGTTGCAAAATACTAATGGACTTCAACAAACACAGGACTAAGATAGGAATAATCGTCGTCATGTTACTGCTGGTGTCACTGGCCACGTCATTCGGTCGTAGCGCTACCACGGCGGAAACGAAAACCACAAAGTCGTCGACGACCGAATCATCATCGGAGAACAAGAACGAGACCGAGACCGTCGAGGACAGACGTATCGCACAAAAAAGAGCCGGGGAAAACGTCGCCAAAGTGATGACCAAGGCGAAGTTTATGTCAAATGCCGTTAATCCATTGGATGACCCGAAGGTTCTTGACGCGTCATCCAAGATGCTTTTTAATACGGTAGATTCAAATAAAGATGGAAAGATTTTTGGCGATGAGATTCCATCGCAAATGAAAGGGTTCGACATTAATGACGATTCGGAAATTTCAATGGATGAGTTGAAATCCTATCTCAAAGAATCTCCCAATCGGAAGTGAGCGACGTCTTGAGTTTAAAGTTCGAATCGAAACCGTGGAGGGATAACTTCCCTTCATCGATCATACGCTTAATCGTATTTCCAACCTCCAGGTTGTCCAAATAGGCTTGAGCGTGTTTCGGCTCCGGGTCGAGACCTGGCATTAATAGATTGAACGCCATCATTTTTTGTGGAACGCTGAGTCGCTTATCCTTGAGCACGCGAAGTACATCTGTCGGAATTTGGGAGAGGTCCATATCTACTCCTTCATAAGATCTATTTCCTTAAATCTAAACGCGAGTAGGTGCCTGATACCCTCCACGGCGACGGGTTCCAGGTTGTACAGGATAGCTATAACTACGAAGGCGATCGATATCTTGATGAAAACGCCGCTCTTCTTGAAAAACATGTCGACTATCCTATGCAGGAACAGGTTAGGGAGCGCGAAAGCGACGATCAGAGAACCGAGCGCGGTCGCGAGAGCCTCACTCTCACTCGCCGTCCTCTTAAACTTCTTAACGGCGAGCATGGCAATAGAAGTGAGTGCCACGAGGTCGATCAGGACCTTGCCGATCTCCTGGCCGAAAGTGTCAGCATGGTGAGGATATATACTCACCTGCGGGTGAATGGATACCGCACCGGCGACTTCGTTCGCGAAGGCGCCAAGCTTGTATGACATTTTACTATTACTTACTATTTTTTTTCTTCTTCTTCACCTTTTTAGCCACACCTACGACGGCGACACCCTGTAAAATCTTGGAAACTAAAGCTCCTGTGCACATTGGACACGGCATATTTTATATTATCTCCTGAGATTTGTATCTGTGTGTCCACTTCGATGCGAGTTCCGGAAAATTGCTCTCTATGGTTGCGAAGTACAGGTCGAGGAGACCTTTCTCTGTGATTTCGTCCTGTGTGAGATAATTACGGTCAGGTAACATCCCCATCCTAATGCCGTTGAGCCAATCTAACCTTCGGCTGAAGTTGATGAATATTCGATACGAAACGAGAGACTCGTGTTTAATGTTGATCACTCTTATTTCCTCTCGGATTCTATCTAGGTGAACCATTCTTAATTATCATCTGACATTTGTTTTGGAGGGGGGTTCTCCCATGCCATCTGTATGTCCCTCGCTCGACAGCGCGCGATGAAATCCACCGGGTCGTACCAGTACGTTCCCACGAACGCCTCTGGATCATCGGGATCGAAACTCTCCCCGCCTTGAGTGTACGCTATGCCGTATTGAGACATCATCGGGTGACGTAACGCGGAATACCGCTTTCCCGTTTGACGTGCCTCCATCGTGAGAGATCGTTTCACCAGGTTACAGTGGTTGCAGAGCGGTTGAAAGTCGCTGAGGAGCTGGGTCGAACTGCACAACACCCTGGGATCGTTGTACAGATCATTTTTATGGTCGACAACTTCAGATTTGTTCTTCCCGCAGCCCACGCACGGCTGATTCTTAAGTGCCTCCCGAATGTCTTTCCTAATCGGACGACCCATACTTGGATCGCGCCTGAGTCCGACCATCTGTAAACCGACCACCGTACTCGTCGGTCGTTCAGGGTTCTGACGAAAGATTTTCCACACCCATCTGGCTGGATTACCCGCAATGACTGGAGTGCCGTGGCGGGGATTCCCATTTTCCGTCCACCGGATGCCAGCTCTCTTCATCTCTTCGATGCTGACCCGCCTGGAAACCCCGTGCTCGTCGGGTTGAAACAGTGTTTCGAGCTTATTCATCTTTACACATATACATCGTATTAAGTCTTTATATCTATTCATCGTTCACTACATTTGATAAGAGCTTAAAAAACGAAGGGTCGATTTCTGACCCCGCGAATTTTCGCCCAGTATTTTTCGCCGCGACAGCTGTGGTCCCCCCACCGAGAAACGTATCTATGACCAAGTCACCTTCATTTGAATGTTTTTTTATCAGCTCTTCGAAAAGTCGGCGAGATTTTTGCGTGGGGTGAAAACGATGTTTTCCGCTCTCTATCGGGAACGTGTAAATACCCTGATCATAGGATGAATGAAACGTCGGTTTACTTTTTTTGATACCCACAAGCGCAAACTCTTTTCCGTTGGAGAGGTAATTGGTCTTAGAATTGAGAGGTTGTGGGTTGGATTTGACCCACTGGATGAAACGCAACTGCTTGAAGTTGTGCTTCTCCATCATGTTGCATAGAAAGCTGATCTTGGCCCAGTCGAACCATATAATACAGGTTCCACCCGGTTTGAGCTTTTTGTAGTACAACTCGACAAAACGTTCCAGGTCTTCCAGGGTAAAATCCTCGTCCCACTTACCGTATTTCGTCTTTACTGCATATTTGGTACCGTAAATGGTTCCGTATTTCAAAAAATTATCCTTCGCATTTCGGGCCAGGTTCAGGTCTTTATTTTCCCTGCAAAAAATCTTCCAATCCTCCTCGGTTTTGGACAGGTCCTGACCGGAATCTATGGCATCGTGAAGCTTGTTCATACCCGAATCACGAGAAATGATATACGGTGGGTCAGTCAGGACCAAGCTGACCGAATTATCTTCGAGAGAATGCAAAAAATCCACACCATCACAGTTCCGGAGGTCCATATTCTTATTTATTACAGGGGTTGTTATCTTTATACTAAACTAAAGAAACGTCACCGGAGAAATTACATCGTTCCCCTGTGTGAGCTTAGAGCCGATGGGTGTTTCTGGTTTGAACAATACACAACGAGTATCGACGTCTACAACCGATTTCCTGTTCGGTGGTGGCGAATCGTACGAGGAAGGGTCATGAACCGAATACGCGACAGGCTGTCGACTTTTTTCGAACCCGGGCGGCGGGAACAGCGTGCGCGGCACGATCGTTCCGCCGGGGCTGTATTCGCGCACATCCTCGTCCCAAGAGACGACGCGGGGCGCTTTGACGGGCGCCCCGGGTGGCATCGTCTCGAAATAGTAAGGCGTGTACGCGCCGACGATAAGCGTGTTCGTGTCATGCGTCGTCATGGTTTCCCGCCGAACGTTCGTCTCATGCGTCGTCGTGGTTTCCCGCCGAACGTTCGTGTCGCGCGTCGTCGTGGTTTCCCGCCGAACGTTCGTCGAGGCGGCGGTGTGTGGTGGAGATGAAAAGGGGCAGATGCTCATGCTGGTGAGTGCGGTGCGTGTGTGCGTGCTCCGCGCGGCGTGTTCTGTTGTGTCATGAATTGAATTTCAACATTACGCTAAGATTGATCGAGATTCAGCCAGGAATCGACCTCGTTGTATCGAGAATAGAGTTCGGATTCCAAATCCGTGATTACACGATTTGCCTCTTCTTGGCTCAAATTTTGCACCGCTGTGATGAACTTTCCAAAAAAATCCGGCATTTCCCGCGCTTTTCTGACCTCAACCAAAAATTGGCTCAGGTGCTGAGCTGTAAACACCGGGAGGGTCGTACGGAAATTTTCGAGGTCGAGCATTTTTTTTGACCATACGGTTTCACGCATTTCCCTAGGTTGCCAAAATGCTTTGCACAGAACACGAACAACCGCACGCGGTCCTGGCGAGCGTCCATGGATGGGACGTCCCATTCTGGGTCGACCACCCAAACGGCGCGCTCAGGGTCAGGGACTTGACGGCGCTTATACTGAATGAGTTCGCCCGCCAGGTTCCCGTGTGGTTGCCCACCGACGGCGAGCCGCGTCTCTGCTGGAGAGGCCGCGTTGTTGACCCGACCCTCATGGTTGCCGACGCGATCCCCAACCAGGCTAGAGTTTTCGTCCACATATAAAAAAAAGAATCTTTTAATAATCAATGTATCAAGTTCACACAGATGGTAGCTGTTTGGGCAACCCCGGTGACGGGGGTTGGGCGGCACTGGCGAATGATTTCAAACTGTGTGGCGCGCAGCGCGATACGACTAATAACCAGATGGAAATGACCGCTGTGATTAAAGCCCTCGAGCGTTGCCTGCAGATTAACGAACGCCGTGTTACTATAAACACGGACTCAAACTATACTAAAAATGGTATAACCTCTTGGATCGAAGGTTGGAAAAGAAATGGGTGGCGCACGGCGAAAGGGACGGAAGTTAAAAACAAGGAGCTTTGGGTGAGACTCGATGCTCTGCGCGAGAAGTTTCTCGTCTTGGAATGGAAGTGGGTGAAAGCGCACAATGGAAATCCGGCCAACGAACAAGTCGACAAGCTGGCCCGTGAGTGTGCAAAAAATCTTAGCAATCAATAGTCGATGAGTGGTCAAGAACACTGCGAATGGAATGACCGGCAAGAGCAGCTTCTCATCAAGTGGGCGGAAAAGGCGGCCGGGTACCGCTGGTTGCATAATCACGCGAGGATTAATTTCAAACGAAACAACGACTGGTTGGCGTACCCGAGCATCGTCATTGCCAGCCTGACTGGAGTTGGTGGATTCGCGGTCCTCTCTCCCTCGGGGAACGAAGATGCGTCGCCGGAGATGAAACAGCGCGTCATAGTGCTTCAGTACTTGTTTGCCTTCCTCAATGTAGTCGCTGGGATACTCTCCAGTGTGTCTAAATTCAGCCAGAGCCTCCCTCTCAGCGAGGCACATAGCACCATGTGTGTCCAGTGGTCGAAGCTGTACCGGTCGATCGACATGGAACTGAGTCTCGACGTCAAACACAGGACGGACGTCGTGAAGTTTATCGTAAACACTCGAAAACAATACGACAAACTTCTTGACGATGCCCCGGACATCCCCGCGGACAGCATTCGCGCGTTCCAGCTTCAGTTTCCAGACAAAGAAAACAAACCAGATGTTTGTAATGGATTGTCCATAGTTGTAAACGACGACACGGATTCGGTGAGTTCCAGTAAACGCGCGGTCAAACGGTGGTTAGGAGCGTTTAAAAGTGTCACCACGCAACGTAAGAGTCGGGATATAGAAACGGACGAATTGCACAGAGTGGATTCAGTTTGAAAATCTTTTTCTCAGCCCATACTATAATAACAATGTCCCTCAAGATCGTGGCCTTCCTCGCAACTACGATTGTCTACGGCATCATCTACATGATCTTGGATAAGGCTGACCCGAACGCCTTCGGTTTCGGTAGCTGGATCGATCCCTTTTATTTCTCTTTCACGACGATGTCGACCGTCGGCTACGGCGACTTCGGACCTCAAACTGATGTCGCCAAGATGGCGGTGATGAGTCACCAGTTCCTTCTCATCGCGGAGATCCTGTCTCTCTTTTTCGATAGCGACTCACCCCCGAAGGTGCCGAAGATGCCCATGCCGGGTATGGGCATGAAACGCTTCTAATTTAAAGGTAAGTCGCGACGTATATATAACATGAACGTCGGCATTCTAACCGCAGGGGGCGTCTGTCCAGGTGTGAACAACATCGTACGAACACTCACTCTCTACGAGAATAGTGTTGGTTCTCGAGTGCTCGGATTCAACGAAGGCTTCAGAGGGCTCAACCGCAATTTTCGTACAGACCTGACTCGTCAAAAGGTCGAGGACACACCCGGCAGCATTCTCCGGGTGTCGTGCGACCCCGTAAACATACAAGAGTCCCGCCGCGCCCTCTCCGAATTGGATCGCCTGTACTGCATCTGCGGGAACGAATCCATGAAATCTGCGTCGAAGTTAGCCCTGAGCGACCTCGTGGAAACAAACGTCGTCGGTATAGCGAAGACTATATTCAATGACCTCCCGGGTGGCCTGGAAGCGGTCGGCTTCCAGACGGCTGTCCAGGAGTTTGCCAACTATATCGACTACGCATACACGGAAGCGTCGACTACCAACTCTGTCGTTTTTCTCGAGACGCCCGGTAACAAGGAGAGTGACCTTTCGACTCACGCGATGTACGCGAGGTACACGAAAGTCACGGATATGATCAACCATAAAACAAACCTAAAACACTGCATGTCACAAATTAAAAACAACTGCGACACGAACGGGTTCGCGGTCGTTGTAGTCGCAGAGGCATGTGACTACAAAGACGTTATCAAGTACTTGAAGAGATGGACTAAAAATGAGGTTAAAGTGATGAGTCCAGGGTTTGTTATCAGAGATACCCAGGCGTGTGTCTACGACTCGATCCTTTCAGTCAAAGTTGCGAAGGAGGCTTTCATGGATGCGCAGAAGATGAGAAACTTCGTTCGAGGTGGCAACACGCGAATCTTGTTCGAAGACTACGCGGAAATGTTCCTATAGCTCAGTTGGTTAGAGCGTGGTGCTTATAACATTTTTATATAAGAGAAAGGTCATACTTTCATTGAGCGACGCCAAGGTCACGGGTTCGAACCCCGTTGGGAACAAATTATAAACACCTGGCCATTAGAACTCCATCCGTTTGTTGAACCTTCACAAACAGTTTCTTCTTCTCTTCCGCGCTGAAGCCTGTTTCTTTCTCCCAGGGTCCACTGCTGTAGAATGTGGGTGTGCGTGCGGGACGACTCGCTGCCCTGTTCGGCGCTCTCCGAACAGTGCAGGGATCTCTACCCATCTCCAATTCTCTCGCCGCGACTTTGAAACCGAGCCTTTCGTAATATTTGACCACTGTTTTCAGGGCGGAAAGGACGACACCTCGCTTCTTCATGTCGCGCGCCATGGCAGTGACGAGTTCGATCATCGCCTTGCCTGGTGCGCTGTACGGCTTTCCGCGGTTGTTGAGGGGTTTGTTTATTGATTTACCCTTGCATATCACGTCAATGTAGAGCCATTCCTGCATGAAGTTGACCAGTGTGAAGCCACGAAGCTCACCGCGGACACCGGACGCGTACACGTCGTAACTCAGAATCAGAACATCAGCCTTTCGAGCCTGGTCCTGAACATACTCGGGGTTCACACCGCCCTGGCATGCGTTGACTGGATCTTTGAGAGAGTTTATGATTTCGTATAACTTCACCCTGAACAACCTCGAGTCTTGTGTCTTGTAAACAACCTCGACACCGTTTTTAGATGAGTTCATATATAATATTACAAGAATAAAATGGAGACGTTTCGTTTAAATATTACCGACGGCACGAGTCCCCAGGACATGGATTTGTTTTTCAACTACGTGTGGTTCAGGGTGAGACGGAAAGCACACATCGTGCTGGATACCACGCGGTGCAAGGAAGTCAGTCTGAGGAGAGTTCTGTCGATGAAGAATGTTTTGAACAAACATCGTCACAACTCTAAAAATTATATAGATCACACGACGGTGATTGTGAAATCGAAATGGGGTGCGCGGCTTCTCCGGTGGGGACTCAAGATCATTCGCACGGAGAGACCCGTAAAAATACAACTACTGTCTGCGTGACCTCTTGCTTCTTAGCTTCTCCTTCCTCTCGGCCCTTGCCGTTCTCGCGGTTGCTCGTTTCTTGTTATTTTTCTTTGCAACAGTCCGTTGGACAATGGAAGCCAGTCTCATTGCACGTTCCGCATTTCGACGAATCTTAGTCCTTGCCTGACTGCCACGTACAACTTTTTGTATTTTGGTAGCCGCGACTGTCTTTCGCTTATTAAGATTGAGAATCACAAAATCAACGTTCGAACGTTTGGTCATGCCTCGGGTAAACGGGTTCTTAAACAAGGTGAAGTTTCGAGCTTTATTAAAAGCGTTGGTCATGCTCATTCGTGCCATATCCCGGAAGGTTTGAGGTGACACGTACTGAGAATGAGTTTTACCGTTCAACTTCCATGACAGTTTGACCGCCTTGTCGCCATTCGAAAAATTCTCAAACGTGATTTCGTTTCTCGGTGCATTATTAAGGGTAACTTTGCTCCATTGAATGCGTTTATTTTTTTCGTTTTTGTTCTGGTTCTTCCTGACGCGCGTTGTATTTGCCTTGTACTCCCCGGAGTTGCTATGACGACTGTTACTGTTTGACTCTGAGTTGGAGTTTGAATTGGAGTTTGAGTTTAAGTTGGAGTTGGTCAAGTCTCCACCGTCTGCATCGTAGTAACGGTAGGTGCTCCTGTTATACCCTACACCAGAACGAATTCTTCTTTGGTTTCGCCGTATAGGAAAGGTATAGTAACGACCGCTGTTTCTTTGTTTCCTCCTACCCCGCGCGTTATAAAAACTACTCTGTATACCGTTAAACAACTGATGGTCTGCGTATTCTTCGTGAAACCTGTCGGATCCAAAGTATGTGTACACGACCCAATCGATATCCTCATCGCTAGGTTCCCGGGTAAGGTGTCTCCTCAAGAAGGTCTTCACCTTCGCGACTCTCGGATCCGCTTGATAACGACCGTTCGGGGTAGGTAAGGTTCCGTCATCGAGGGAGCTAAAGGGTCGACCTCTTAGGTCATAGTTCGACCTGGGGTTTCGCCTCCTAAACTTTTCAAAATCGGCGGCAAATCGAGCCATGTTTGTATTCGCCTGAATTCCCAGTTTGTGAGCGAGCCGGAAGATTTTTGAAACCGTACCGTAATATCCATTTTCGACGTTTGAAATCCCAAGTTTGTCTATTGGGATGCTATAATTCGCCATTAAATGAGGTTTTTGGATGGCGCTTAACTCAGAAAATCGTTGTGCCCACGCTCCGTTGTTTGTCATATTATATTAAAACAAAAAAAAAAGATCTAGTAACTACTGTTTGCGTGCTCGTTTGTTCGCGGCATTGGCCGCAAGTTTCCGACGCGACGCGGAAGAAGGAGATTTCTTCTTAGTCGTCCGCCGCTGGACAATGGAAGCCAGTTTCGTGGCACGTTCCGCGTTACGGCGAAGTTGTTCGGCGTTACGGCGAATTTTAGTTCTCACCTGACTTCCACGTACAACTTTCTGTATCTTGGTAGCCGCGGCCGTCTTTCGCTTATTAATATTGAGAATCACAAAATCTATATTCGAACGTTTGGTCATGCCTCGGGTAAACGGGTTCTTAAACAAGGTGAAGTTTGGAGCTTTATTAAAAGCGTTGGTCATGTTCATTTTCGCCATATCCCGGAAGGTTTGTGGTTCCAGAAATTGAAAGTGCGTTTTACCGTTCAACTTCCATGATAGTTTGACCGCCTTGTTGCCATTCGAAAAATTCGAAAACGTGATTTCGTTTCTGGGTGCATTATTGAGGGTAACTTTTCTCCATTTAATGCGTTTATTGTTTGAGTTGGAGTTTGAGTTGGAGTTTGAGTTTATATTGGAGTTGGAGTTAGTAATTGGCGGCATAAATTCCCAGTAGGCGTCCCCGAAGAACGTTGACGTAGCCCAGTGGAGTTCTTGTTCGTACGGCGTACGACGAATAGCTCGTCGCAGGTATTTTGATAGTAAGCGGAATATTTTTCTCATCTTATCTATTCTAATCATACCTGTGTGGTAAGCTATTCTATATATCCTACCAGGGGCAGGAAGTTCGTTGATCTGAGTTTCGAACCGTTGGTGTGTTGGGTTATAGATTTTATAAAAAACCTTCAGAAACTGTGTGTCTATACTGCGTAAAGGCATACCTAGACCCCTTGTGACCTTGTAACCGAGGCGAAAAATCTTTTGCACAGCAGTCCAGTCCTTCTTCGCCTGAGACCAACCACTGGGGAACAGTACATTGCGACCACTCCAATTTGAACCTTGATATAACGCATAAGCATCCAGTTGTATTTCCCCAGGTTGAGAAATATATCTTCTTACTTCCGGGTACCCAGGCTCGTTTGAGGATAGAAGTTTCCTGAACATGTATTCCATTTTGTAAAATTGACTCGGCAAGATTTCAGTCGGCAAATTAGGGGGAGTGTTACGGGATACTGTCATATTATATTAAAACAAAAAAAACATAAAGTATCATATGACGAGTCCCCGAGTACTACGAAGTTCGACCTGTGGAGACCGTATAACCTGGCAGGATTATTTCATGAAAGCGGCTACCTTAGCATCGATTCGGTCACCGTGTGAAAGATTGAAGGTGGGATGCGTCCTCGTGAAAAACAACCGCCTCATTAGTATGGGATATAACGGCTTTCTCGCCGGAACCGAACATCGATCGATCATTCGGTACGGTCACGAACAAGCTACTATCCATGCCGAGATTAATGCCATCACCGACGCTGCGAAGAGAGGCGTCTCCATCGACGGTGCCGAAGCGTACATCACGCATTATCCGTGTTTGAACTGTTTCAAAGCCCTGGCGAGCAGCGGAATCAAGAAGATCTACTACGAGATCGATTACAACAACGATCCGATGCTCGGGGAGTTGGAATACGGGATCCCGATCGTGAAGAACGAATCTTAGACGTACCCGTACTTCAGGTCGGCAGATGTGATTTTTGGATACTGCCGGGAAAAGAATTCCTGGTTGTCATGTTGTGTATGACCAATCGTACTCGGACCGCTCGTGTCGATGTGTAAATAATCCTGCAAATTTTTATAGAAAACACGTGCGCCCTTGGCAATAAGATCCTCTGTCTTCATGTCAATATGATTATCCATCGGTAGTAAATACTTGACATATCTCAGTATATTGGGGACGTTGATCAGGTAACACTTGGTAGAGCTGATCCATTTCACGCGTTCTATTTCTCCCTCGGTAAAGTTTCGCTCGTAATACGGAAGTCTCGCCCAGCAGTGAAAGAAACACATCTCAAAGTTATCTCCTTTCTTATCGATCACATCTTGGATTTGACGGTACAGCTCATTCGATTTTACGATGCAGTTATCCTCGAATATGACGGCGTATTTCAGGCCCTGCTCTTTACATCGCTCGTAGAATGACATGTGACCGAAATAGCACCCGATTGCGCCCGTATTGAAATATGTGATGTTGGGTTTCAATATGGATGGTCGGTAGTGCATTTCCAAAGCTTTCTTGAAATATTTAGGATCGATCTTGTCTTCGAACTCGCGTGCGGTCTCGACGTCTTTCGTGTTTTTCCCGTATATAACTTCGATCGGTACGCTCGGGTCATGACTAGCGAAGAAATTCTTCTGTCGAGTTGTCTGACCTTTTAACG
>MDSZ01241542.1_pt1 | contig 19762 bp, 20 predicted proteins | sample 811201 | NCBI WGS metagenome assembly MDSZ01 (sample SAMN05326647, study PRJNA326480) | marine metagenome | isolation source: seawater | place: Indian Ocean: North | collected 2010 | reverse complement strand
TCGGTCGCCCTTCCGCAGTTGCGCTTCACTTCGTTCGCTGTGGCCAGCTTACGGGAGGACTTGCACCTCCAGGAGTGCGCCCGTGCCGGGCGCACCAAAGGCAGCCAGCGGAAGCTCGGCAAGACTGCCCGCACCAAGCTGGAGACTGGGATCACCGGTCTGGATCAGCTCGTCGGTCTGTGTAAGAAGCGGACCAAACAGAAGGGTTACCTCAAAGGCCTGGACGGTCGCAAGGTAATCTCCAATGCACAACACGCCGCCCTGAACACCCTGCTCCAATCTGCCGGTGCCATCGTCATGAAGTACGCACTGGCCATCTTCCACTACGAACTCTGCGTCGAGCGTGGCTGGGTTGATCCGGTCATGTTCCGAGCGACTGCGTTCAGTTATCTGGCCAATGTCCATGATGAGGTCCAGATGAGCGCACCTCCTGAGATTGCAGAGGAACTCGGACAGATGTTCGCCAAGGCCATCGAACTGGCCGGTGAACGGTTGAAGCTGAAAGTTCCCCTGGCTGGGGAATACATGGTTGGTGACAACTGGCGCGAAACTCACTGAGGAGAACTAATGGAATACGCACCGCATATCGTTCACTACTCCAAGCTCTACTTCACGCCCACCGATCCGGAGTCGGGTGTAGAAACCCTGGCGGTTAACGTCAAGGATATCGTGACGCCTACCAAGGCAGAGGAGATTCGGCAGCTGGTCGAGGAATACTTAGACCTGGGCCTGCGACCGGCCACACCGGCTGAGATTGAAATCCACGAAGAGTCTGACGGCATCATAACCACGGAGATTTGAATGGCGATTGGTCTTCTTGATGGAGACGTGATCGCCTATCGAGCTGCAATCTCAGCTGAAGACGACTTCGGGGATGGCGACATGATCGCCACTCCGGAGTTGGCCTGTCCTGTTGCTGACCGCATCATCGAAGACTGGATGCGGCAGTCCCGCTGCAATAAAGCGATCATCTGTCTCTCCCCCCGCGAATCCAACTCTACTTTCCGCTACCGAATCTACGACAAATACAAAGCGAACCGTAAGGGTTCCAAACCCCAGGTCTACTGGGATGTCGTGGATTACCTCGAAAAGAACTACAGAGTCGTACGGATCGACGGACTCGAAGCCGACGACGTCATGGGTATCTACGCTACGTCCCCAAAGCTGGATAACCCTACCGTAGTTTCTATCGACAAAGACATTCAGTCCCTACCCGCCCGCATTCACATCGTCGACAAATTCCGTCGACCGGTGAAGCAACGCCGCTCTCAAGCTGACTACCACTGGATGCTGCAAACCCTGACCGGCGACACCGTGGACAACTACAAGGGTTGTCCTGGCGTTGGCGAGAAGACCGCTCCGCGCATCCTGGCTGATGGTTATTCCCTTGAGACGTGGTGGCCGTTGGTCGTCCAGACCTTCGAGAAGAAGGGACTGACTGAGGGCGACGCGATCCAGCAAGCACGTCTCGCCCGCATCCTGAGACGGGAAGACTGGAACAAAGAGGAAGGGTCGATCCTCCTCTGGAGCCCGCGTCAGCCGGAGGTTCTGAAGCTGTGACACCTTTTGGGGACCTTATGCCCAATCAACGCAAACCGATCCGAGGAGGTCCCATGACTGGTTCCGTCTACTTCCACCGCGATCCTGACAAGCTGTTCCCGAAAGTCCTGGCTCCGGAGTTAAGCCACAAAGAGCGCCGAGTGATGGCTGCTCAGCTCAAGCGTATGAAGCGAGGCCGTACCACCACTGGTCCGAACATGCCGATGATCTTCGCGATCAACCGGTTCGGTGATTACGGTCAAGCCGAGGCGTTTGTTCGTGAGGTGATGCTGAAGTGAAGTCCGAGCTGAACTACTTCGGAGCAGACGTCGCGCTGCTCCTTCTCATTTCCGTCCTTGTTCTTTCCAGCTGTTCTTGAGGTAGCAATGATCAACAATAACGTACTGGGCGACGGTATCGGTTCCGTCCAGCTCATCGACTCCATGGGTGACGACCTGCGAGTGGTCAACGTGGCCCGTGTCTCCTTTAACAAGCACACCGACGAACTGCGCCGCAAAGACCGCGACCTGATTCGCTTCCTGGCCCGAGGCATGTCTGCCCATGATCGTGAGCAGCTGCTGATCGAAGCAGCCATGTCGGAGGACCTGGACGTCCTTCGTGATGTGTTTGACCGGATGATGGTCGATACCCACTGGACCCCGTTCAGCCACGTGCAGATCACCCTGCGGTTGAAGATGCCGATCTTTGTGGCCCGTCAGTGGTTTAAGCATCAGATCGGATTCACCCGCAACGAGGTGTCGCGCCGGTACGTTAAGTCTACCCCGCAGATGTTTCTGCCCCAGGAGTTCCGCAAGGCTGCGGACAATGTGAAGCAGGGATCGAGCGATGAGGTCGTCACCGAGAGTTTGGTCCGTGAAGCTGTTGGTGCGTTTTACAAGATCAGCCAGGAGCTTTACGAAGCAATGGTCGAAGGTGACGACAAGGTCTGCGCCGAGCAGGCCCGCATGGTTCTCCCACAGGCCATGTACACCGAGTTCTACGAGACGGGTTCCCTTGCTGCCTACGCACGGCTCATTCGGCAGCGAACGGATTCTCACGCCCAGAGAGAAATCCAGGCGTACGCTCTGGCCGTGAAAGAGGTCATCAAGGATGTGGCCCCCGTCTCACTTCATGCGCTGTTAAATCCAGCAAGTATCTGACGAGGTAGCAAATGACAACCGCCTATCAAAGTCGGATGGCTGCTCATGACCAATTCTGCGAGGACCTCAAGAAGGTCCTCCAGGGTATCGAGCAGCTTCTCATTCTAAAGAATCGCAAGTATGGGGATTCCGCACTGAACCCCTGCCGCATCTTCGCCAAGTCCGACGCAGTGGAGCAGCTGCGTGTCCGGATCGACGACAAGCTCAACCGCATTCTCAACCGCCAGGCCGACGAAGACGAGGACGTGGAGATCGACCTGATTGGTTACCTGCTCATGTTGCAGATAGCAAAGCGCCGTAAACGAATCGCCCAGGAGATTGCCAATGACCCCAGCTGAGTACCAAGCCTTCACCCCGAAGACCGCAGTGTTCCCGAAGGATCGTGCCCTGGAGTACCTGGCCACTGCCCTCGCCTCTGAGGCCGGTGAGGTTGCCGGTGCCTACGCCAAGTATGTGCGCGGTGACTTCGGTCCCGAGGAACTGGCCAGACGCCTGGAGAAAGAACTGGGCGACGTCCTCTACAACATCTCCGAAATCTGCAACGCCTATGGCTGGACTTTTGAGGACCTTATGCGGGAGAACGCATTCAAGCTCTCTCGCCGCCTGATGAATCAAACCCTACGTGGTGATGGAGATAATCGTTGAAGCTGTACACGACCCCCACCTGCGGCCCCTGCCGCCAAGTAAAACAAACCCTTATCGCTGAGAAGCTGATCGACAAGGTCGAGATCATCGACAACCCCGCCGAGTTCCCGCAGAGCGTTCGCTCCGTTCCCACCCTGGAGCTGGACAACGGGACTTTCCTGATCGGCACCTCTGACGTCCTGTTCCACCTTCGCCAACTCAAGGAGGACTGAATGAGCGCAGCACTCAGCGAGAGCGTAAGGGCGCAGATCGTTCCCCGCCGCACATACAACCGTCCTCTCAATGCCGAGGGGACGTTGTTTGAAACCTGGGAGCAAACCGTTGACCGGGTGATCGGACACCAGCGGTGGCTCTGGGAACGCGCCCTCGGTCGCGAGTTGGATGCCGAGGAACTGATGGAGCTGGCCGAGCTGCGGAACCTCATGGTTCAGCGGAAGGTATCCGTATCTGGCCGGACTCTGTGGCTGGGCGGTACGGACATAGCGAAGACCCGTGAGGCCTCCCAGTTCAACTGCGCGTTCCTGCACATCGAGACTGTCTACGACGTCGTCGACGCTCTGTGGTTGTTGCTCCAAGGCTGCGGCGTTGGATTCCGTCCGATCATCGGAACGCTCACTGGCTTCATGCAGCGCATACCGCAGATCGAAGTGATCCGCTCCGAGCGTACCGCCAAGGGAGGTAACGAGCATAATGTTGAAACCTTCGAGAATGGTGTCTGGACCATTCAGGTTGGCGACAGTGCTAAGGCGTGGGCCAAGTCGATTGGTAAGCTCCTCGCTGGAAAGTATCCGGCGAAGAAGCTGGTTCTGGACTTCTCCCAAATCCGTCCTGCCGGTGAGCGTCTCGCTGGCTATGGGTGGATCTCTTCCGGAGACGAACAGATTGCCCTGGCTTACCGAAAGATTGCCGAGCTGCTGAACCGCAAGGCCGGTCAGTTACTGACTCGGATCGACATCCTCGATCTGGTAAACCACCTGGGCACTATCCTGAGTTCACGTCGCAGTGCGGAGATCGCCATCTTCCCAGTCGATGAGCCGGAGTGGGAAGAGTTCGCCGTTGCTAAGAAGGACTACTGGGAGCACGACAACCATCACCGGACACAGAGTAACAACAGCCTGCTGTTCCGTGAGAAGCCGAGTCGTGCCGAGCTTGAGCACATCTTCGACCTCATGCTCGATGCCGGAGGTTCCGAGCCTGGATTCATCAACGCCGAAACAGCACTGCGACGTGCGCCCTGGTTCAAAGGGTGTAACCCCTGCGTGGAGATCCTGCTGGGTAACAAGTCGTTCTGTAACCTGACTGAGGTCGACGTGGCCAAGTTCAGGAACGATCCGGCTGGACTGCTTCGTGCTCTCTATCTGGCCGCTCGGGCCAACTACCGGCAGACCTGTGTGGACCTGCGTGACGGGATTCTTCAGGAGTCCTGGCACCTGAACAACTATCACCTACGCCTGTGCGGTGTCGGCCTGACCGGTATCGCCCGCCGTCCTGACCTGGGACCGTGGGAGTATACGGACATGCAGCGAGTGGCTACCTCTGCGGCATACTCAATGGCTGACGAACTGGGCACTCCCCGTCCCAAGAACGTCACCTGCGTGAAGCCCAGCGGTACGTTGTCCAAGATCATGGACACGACAGAGGGTGTACATAAGCCTCTGGGCAAGTACATCTTCAACAACATCGCATTCTCTAAGCACGACCCATTGGTCAAAACGCTGCGGGAAGCGAACTACCGAGTCTTCGATCACCCGTTCGACACCTCAGCTGTGATCGTCACCCTTCCCGTCAAGTGGGATGACGTAGAGTTCGACGTGGTAGACGGTAAAGAGGTGAACCTTGAGTCCGCCATTGACCAGCTTGAGCGGTACAAACTGCTCCAGCAGAACTGGACCCAGCAGAACACCTCAGTGACCATCAGCTATGATCCTTCCGAAGTTCCGGAGATTATCGATTGGCTGCTGGACAACTGGGATGTGTACGTCGGCGTGTCGTTCCTGTTCCGTGCAGACCCCACCAAGACCGCCGAAGACCTGGGCTACCAGTACCTCCCGCAGGAAGTAGTGACCAAGGAGGTCTACGAGGAGTATGTCTCCCAACTCAAGCCTGTCGTCCTCGACGAAACCAACAACTCATTTGAGGAGATCGGCAACGACGAGTGCGCTAGTGGCGCATGTCCTGTCCGATAACCTCCCACCGATAAATCTCTGGGTAGTCGTACCGGCCTACCGCTGGTACGGCGGCTCGGATAAAAGACGGTAATAAACCATGAGGTGATCAAAAAATGTCCCTTATGAGAGATGCGTCATTCGGTGCTAACTCTCTTCAGGATCACGTCGAAATCCCGCGTGACTCCTACGACCTCATTGACCTCCTCGATAAAGCTCACCCCCATCGCTGTCCGGCTTTGGGGGAGAGTCCCGAGGCTGTTCAGAGGTACGCCGGAGCCAGGGAGCTGATCGACGAATTGCTCGCGCTCAAACAGGAAGAACTGGAGGGCAGTAATGAAGACGAGGCTGATCATCCCGAGTGACATCGAACGGGTTCTCGAACTGGGCCGCGATGCCCACGCAGAGTCCCGCTACGCGAAGTATCCGTTCAGCAGTTCCAAATGCATCGCCATCTTGAACGCCTGTCTGGCTGGCCGTGAGACGTTCTGCATCGTAGTCGAAGATAAGGATCAGATCGTCGGCTTCGCCGTTGGATACGTCGTTGAGCATTTCTTCACCACCCAGCTGTTCGCTCAGGATATGCTGGTCTACGTCACCCCTGAACACCGCAGCCGTAACGCAGGGTCCCTCCTGCTGATGGCCTTCGAGGATCACGTCCATTCCCTGTTCGGGAACATTCCGATCATGGTCGGGATTACGACCGGCGTGACTCCGGAGAAGACCGGTGAGCTGTACGAGTTCATGGGATTCAAACGAAGCGGCTCATTGTTTATCAAGGAGAACTGACGATGTGTGGCTTCCTGAAGCCTGATATTCCCGCTCCCCCACCGCCTCCGCCTCCTGCCCCACCCCCCGCTAAACCGAAGACCGAAGTCAACGTCGACGCAAATAAGCTGAAGAGGAATCGGCGCAAGTCGACCGGGCGCGGCTCTTTGATCAGAACAGCAATGGCCTCTCTGGGCGGCAGCTCAGGCGGCTCAGGTGTTTCATCTTAGGAGTAACCGATGGATAAGACGGCTCAAGACCGATACGACGAGCTTGCCGTGATGCGGGAACCCTATGTCCGAACTGCCCGTGACTGTGCGGCTCTGACCATCAAGGCCCTGATGCCGCCTGAAGGACATAACATCTACTCCAAACTCCCCGAGACTTATCAGGACTTCGGTTCGAGGCTGGTACTGAATCTGGCCTCTCGTCTTCTCCTGGCCCTGTATCCGCCAGGAATCGTTCCGTTCAGCCTGGACGTGGCTCCGGAAGTTCTCATGGAGTCCGGCAAGCTGACGCCTGATGAGAATATCGCCAAGCAGCTCGCCCTGCTCTCCAAGACCATGAACGCGGAGATTGAACGTAAGGTCTGGCGTAAGCCTACCTTCCTGTCTCTGCTCTATCTGCTGGTTACCGGTAACGTCCTCGAACGGATGATGGAGGACAACACCCTGCGGGTTTACCGCCTGGATCAGTACGTCGTGGTCCGCGATCTGTCCGGCACCGTGATGGAAGTGATCCTCAAGGAGACGGTCAACAAGCAGAACCTGCCCGAGGAACTGCGGGGACTGGCCGATAAGGCTGAGGACATCAACGGCAAGGTGGCCCTGTACTCAGTGTTCGTCAAGAAAGGCGACGAGTATGAGGTTCATCAAGAGATCGGGACCAATCGGGTTCCTGGCTCACAGTACACCACTGACGTTCTACCGGTTAACCCTATCCGTTGGACCGACGTGATTGGCGAGGACTATGGTCGAGGTAAGGTCGAGGAGCATCTTGACGACCTCCGTTCTGTAGAAGGTCTGATGAAGAGCGTGATCGACGGATCAGCCATGGCCGCACGGAACATCACCATGGTTCGCCCGAACGCTGCCGGTGGGTTGAATCTGCGTCGTCGCCTCGCAAAGGCTCAGAATGGCGACATCCTTGTGGGTAACCCCGAGGACATCGCGATGCTGAAGTACGACAACCTCGGCAGTATGCAGTTCATCGAGTCTGTCCTGGCAGAACTCAAGCGAGAACTGGCTTCTTCATTCCTGCTCAACTCCTCCGTTCAACGCTCCGGTGAGCGCGTCACGGCCTACGAAATCCAGAAGATGGCCGAGGAACTGGAGGGTGCGTTGGGCGGCACCTACACGATGCTGTCCGCTGACATGCAGGGCACCCGTATCCGCCGCCTGATGCTGCAGATGCAGAAGCAAGGAAAGCTCCCCTCTCTGGGCGACGACATCATCGAGCCCACCATCCTCACTGGTCTGGAATCTCTCGGTCGCGAGAAGGACGTACAGCGCGTCGTCCAGGCGATCCAGATTACCCAGCAGATGCCAGAGGAAGGTCAGATGTATGTCAAGTGGCCGAGCCTGTTGACCAAAGTGTTCAACGGCCTGCAGCTACCTGATTCAGTCAGAGACGAGGGCGAAGTCCAGAAACTCCTGGCACAACGCCAGCAACAACAACTCCAGCAAGGTCTTCTTGAGGAGGGAGGCCGTGCTGCGATCCAAGCCGCAACCCAAGGAGGTCAGTAAGTGGATCAACCGAATGGCGCAGCTCAAGACCAGAATCAAGGTAACAACATGCCGGAGCCTGGTTCCGACGAATACAACCAGCAAATGGCCGAAAAGTATCGCCGAGGCCACGGTGAAGTAGACAACGGACAGGAGCATCCGCCGGTCCCTGAGATGCCGGAAGGCGGCTTCGAAAAGTTCTACAACAAGGAAACCGGCGAGTACAACTGGCAGGCTCACGCCAAGGAACTTCAGTATCGGCTGGACCAGAACGCCGGTAAGTCCAGCGAACTGGAAGGCCAGGACGGCGATGCCAAGGACGAAGGCGCCAAGGAAGGTGACGCCAAGGATGGCGACATTTACGAGAAGACAGGCCTGAATCCACAGGAACTGGAGCAGCAGATTATCCAGAACGGAACTCTGGACGCTGACGCCAAGGAGGTTCTCACCAAAGCTGGTATCCCTGAAACCCTGATCGACATGTTCGTCTCCAGCTATATCAAAGGACTGGAAGCTGAGCGGAACGCGATCATTCAGGAAGCCGGTGGGCAGGAATCATGGAATCAGATTTCTGCTTTCGTCGAGACCCTACCGGAGGCTGAACAGAACGCCTTCTATGACAGTCTCGGCACTCAGTACAGGAAGTACGCTCTCGCGGATATTCAGGAACGAATGAAACAAGCAGCACCGCTTGGCCGCGAGAAACCGATGATCAACGGTGACGCTCCGTCGTCCGGCGTTGCGGGCTACCGCAGTAAGGCTGAGATGAAGCGTGACATGGCTGATCCTCGCTATCAGTCCGATCCGTCTTTCCGTCAGCAGGTCATGAACAAGATGGCCGCTGCCACCTGGGATTTGGATCGGTAATCCTCCCCTGACTGGTTCGCCAGTCATACACCCGCCAAGCCTCTGTTTGTGATTGGGCGTTCCCGGTCATCACGCTCAAATCGTGCGGGTTTTCTAGGAGAGGCGGTACTCCACAACAAACGCAATCCAACATGACCCTTCCCTCTGGTTACGGAATGACCACGGAAGGGCTCTTATGATGGATACACATCTCCCCGCCTGCCGACCGGCCAATCGGCGGGCAACCCCTTACAGGTTCTGACCACCACACGGACTGGCCTCTGTGTGCGTGTTTCAGCGCCTCGTCGAACTACCAAAACCGGACCCTCTACGGAGGACAATCCGCGAAGTAGGTAGCCATCGAGAAAGCCCATGGACTCTCAAATCTCAACTTCACAAAGGAACTGTGAACGATGGCTATTGGAGCTGAAAACTCTAACCCGATCCGCTTTGGTCAGGGTCAAACCTCTAACCCGCGTGAACTATTTCTCGACGTCTTTGGCGGCGAGGTAATCACCGCGTTCGATCTGGCAACCATCACTCTCGACAAGCACAACGTCAAGACTGTCGGTGGTGGCCAACGCAGCTGGCGCTTCCCGAAAACCTGGAAGGCGCAGGCCGGTTACCATCAGCCTGGAACTGAGCTGCTGGGCGATGACATCGACACTGGTGAGATCACCGTGACTGTCGACGACATTCTGGTATCTCATACCGCACTGTCCGACATCGACCAGATGCTGAGCCACTTCGATGTGCGCTCCGAGTTCTCCAAGCAGATGGGTATGGCACTGGCTCGGGTGTTCGATAAGAACGTCTTCCGGCAGCTCATCCTGACTGCCCGTATGCCTGCCGATGGTCCGTTCCCTGGCGGAAACTCCGTCGTCGATTCTGCCCTGGCTCCAGACGCTAACGGGGTCGTGGACGGTAAGGCGTGGATCGACGCTATCCGGGCGGCTAACAAGAAGCTGTACGAGAAGGATGTGCCGGAGGAGCAGGAACGCTATCTGGCTGTCGATTACGACACCTTCGAGGCGATCAAGTACGCCACTGACGCGAACGGCAACTATCTGGTACTGAACCGTGACTTCGGTCATTCCGGTGCCGGTGGTTTCGAGAACCGCGCCGAGGTGATCCGCATCGACGGGGTGAACATCTACAAGACCCGCAACAAGCCCACTACCGATGAGTCTGCTGATACCAGCGTGTACAGCAAGTACCGCGCTAACTACGCTAACACGCTCGGCGTGATGTGGACTCGGGATGCGGTGGCAACCGTCAAGGTGCAGGACATCGCCTTCGAGACTGAGCGCGACACCCGTCGTCTTGAAGACTTCATGGTCGCCAAGATGCTGGTGGGCCACGGCGCTATGCGTCCGGAGTGCGCGGTAGAGTTCGCCTCTGCCTAAGCCGTAACGGCATAACCCTAAGTTCCTCGATCTGGAAACAGGTCGGGGAACTATTTTTTTGTCCGAGGAAAACCATGCTGACCAAACTTGAAGCAATCAATCAGATGCTGGACGCCATCGGTGAGGACGCCGTTTCATCACTTGAGGCGACCGATATTGAGGACGTTGAGGCTGCTCTGCGTACCTTCGACCGAGTCAACCGGCAGGTCCAGGCCAAGGGTTGGCATCGGAATACTGATACCGAATACGTACTTTCGCGGGACGTGAACAACCGGATTCTCATTCCGAGTGACACTCTGAGGATCGACTCATCCGGCCCACACGCGCATATCGATATCGTCCCGAGAAAACTTAACGGGTTCCTGTACGTTTACAATAGGGACAAGAACACTTTCATCTTCGAGTCAGACTTGATCGTCGACATCGTCCGCCTGCTGGACTTCGAGTCTCTGACTCCCGAACTTCAGATGTACATCACCGCAAAGGCTGCTTCTGCGTTCTACGCCGATAGCCTGGACTCCCCTTCCCAAAGCCTGAAGCAGCGGGAATACGAAGCGTATGCCGCATTGCTGGACTCTGAGAGTGAGGTAGACGACTTCAATATCCTGCGCGATAGCCGCAGCACCCACTTTATTACTCACCGCGTGAATAACTACCTGAGTGGAGTATAACGATGGGACAGCCAGTCCAAGGTTCAGTGTATCGCCTGTTCCAGGGCGTAAGTCGCCAGCCTGATTCTCTGCGGCTCGAAGGTCAGGTGGAGGAGGCGGTCAACGTATGGATGTCCGTTGTGTCCGGAGGATTCGAGCCGCGCCCAGGTTCAGAGCTGTTCTGCGCTATTGAGGGTATGGCTTCTACCTCTGTGTTCCTTCACACCTATCGAAGGGACGGCGACGAGGAGTACCTGCTGTGGATCAATGACGGGGTCCTGCGGATTTTCAATAGCTCAGGAACCCAGGTATACCAACGCTCTGACCCTTACTTTGACTGCCCTGATCCTGCTACCCAGTTGAAAGCGGTAACCGCTGGGGACGTCACGTTCATCTGTAACCGAACAATCAGTACCAGCTACTCAGAGCTACTCAAGCCGGAAGGTCCTGACACCGCGTCAATCACCTGCGTGAAAGGTGACGAAACCTACGGTAAGTGGTCTGTCACCGTAACCATCGGCTCCTCAGTCTATCGAGGATCAGCCAGTGGAACCGCAGATACCCGCTCGGTAATCACGGCGCTGCGTGACACCTTGAGCATTCCGGATGAGGTTGCCGAAGTGACTGCAGTGGGCTCTACCCTGGTGATCCGGAACAAAACGAACAACCAGATGAAGATCACCACGTCTGACTTCTGGGGAGACGAGGCGCTCATCACCGCCTACAAACGGGTGGACACCACGAATGATCTGCCCCCGTCCTCTGTTCACGGCACCGTGGTCGCTGTGTCCGATGGAGTCGAAGACTTTGTCTGGATGGAGTTTGTCGCTGATGACGGATATACCGGCACAGACCCCACAAGCGGCTACTGGAAGGAGTCCGTCAAGCCTGGGTCAAAGTTCCAGCTAGACGCTACGACCATGCCGCACACCATCACGAACCTCGCTAAGGATCAGTTTGACTCCTTTCTGATCACTTGGCAGGAACGCCAGTGTGGTGAGGAAGGCGACATCTTCGAGCCTGAGTTCGTTGGGTTACCTATTCAGGACATCACGTTCCATCGGGATCGGTTAATCCTAGTCTCTGGAGAAAGCGTCGACTGTTCAAAGCAGGGGGACTACTACTCGTTCTTCCCTGAGCGATCCTCAGAGGTTCTGGATACTGATCCGTTCAGCCGTACAGCAAGTTCTCGTCGAGTAAACTACCTGTACAACGCTGTGCCCTTCCGTTCCCAGCTGTTTCTCATGTCGGATAACGGACAGTTTGAGCTGCGTGGTGACCCTGCGCTTACCCCGAAGACTGCCACCCTGGAGCTGGCCACCCAGTACAAGGCGGAAACCTTGTGCGATCCGGTCGTAATGGGCAGTGAGCTGTACTTCGCGTCGACCATCGATCAGAACGTAACCGCCCTGTTCGAGTATTACTTCCAAGAGGCATCGGTTAGCCACGTCGCTACGAACGCCTCCATCCATGTTGAGGGCTACGTCCCTGGTCCTGCTCGACGGTTGGTTGCTGACTCTTTGACCAACACGCTGTTCCTTCTGCAGGAGAAGGAGCCCAACAGAATCTACATCTATAAGACATTCTGGGACGGCACCGAGAAACGGCAGTCCTCATGGAGTTACTGGGAGTTCGACTTCCCGATCTCCAACATGAGTATGTTCAAGGATCGGCTGCTGCTGGTAACCCAGCGGGGCGGCAATCAAGTTGCCTTCCAGATTCCGTTGAGCAACAAATCGCCACTACTCACAGGTCTGCCGAGCCAGTATCACCTGGACTTCACACTGAAGGCCGCAGACGTGACGGTTGATCTTGACGCGGGCATCACGACCGCTACGTTCCCTCTGCCTTTCGTTCCGAACACAGAAGTGTACTGCGTTCTCGCAGCTGGTCAGGATTCGATCATCGTTCCTGGGCAAGTTGGTAGCGATGGGTACACAGTGACAATCGAGACTTTCTCGACGGTCAACTATGAGGTGTACGCGGGGTATCCCTTCCAGTCCTTCGTAGAGCTATCCCATCTTCTGCCGAAAGATCAGGAGGGACGATCGATTACCGAGGGACGTACCCAACTCCGGCGGCTGTCCGTTGAGTACAAAGACTCGGCTCAGTTCGATGTTCGATGGACCAACGGTTCGAGATCAGAGAAGCGCAGCCCGTTCCTGAGCTACGAAGGGACCGACGTAATCACGTTGAATACCTTCCCTCAACTACGTTCCGGAACCCATGAAGTGAAGCTCCGTGGTCGTGGAGATCGGTTGAGGATCAGGATCGGAAGCGAACAGCCCTACCCCTACAAGATCACCGGCATTCGCTGGCGAGGAACCTATCACGACAAATATGGTGGATAACTATGTGTACTGGCCTTGAGATTGCTGCTCTGGCGACGATGGGCGCGAGTGCTGGAGCTTCTATCTACGGCAACATGAAAGCCGCTGATGCTCAGATGGGAGCCAACATCAGCGCCCTCACGGAGCAGTACACCAACTCTCAACGCTTGGCGCAGGAGGTCAACGAATCCACGGATCAGCAGTACACAGATCGGATGCGGGAGGCCAGGAAGGAGCTGGCTTCCCTGTCCGTGATGCTTGGGGAAACCGGAGCCACCGGTAACTCAGGCCAGCGGTTGCTGTATGAATCTGCTTACGGTGAGAACGTCGACCTGATGCGTATCGAGGACAACGCGAAGGATGAGCTGGACGCCATCCACGCGAATAACTTGGCGGCACACAAATCTGTTGTGTCTCAGAACGAAGCTATCGCAACCAACGCTAAATACCAGAATCTCGGAGCCTTCATAAACTTCGGAAGTCAGGCCATGAGTGTTGGGATGTCAGCGCAGAACCGTAAGGCGCTGCTGAGCAAAGGCGCTAAGGGAGGTTAAGATGCAGCGTGATTCACGCAGCTCTGTGCGTCAGGTAAACCTGGGGGCGGTCGATTCGTCCCCTCGCGTTAACCAAACAGTTACCAACCAGTCTACCCGCTCCCGCTTGGGTGACAAAGGTAAGGCTTATCAAACCCTTGCAAGCTCCCTGTCGAACTTCTTCAACAAGGGCGCTCAGCTGGTCATGAACCAGCAAAAAGTCGAAACCGAGACTGAGATAAGGCTTCAACAACAGAAGGCCAGAGAGGCCGCCCTGGAGGCTTACGCGGAGTTTTCCGCCTTCAAGACGGAGGAGTGGGACCCAGACCAACAGGACCTCGGGGAGGAAGCGCAACGCATCTTCACAGAGAAGTTCGGGGAGAATCTCTCCGGTTACTCCGTGTTCGATCAGACTCTCCGTGAGTCCTTTGATTCGATGATCCACCAGGACATCGTTAACGGTAGAGTCTTCCAGGCCCAGCGCCGGATCAAGAAAGCGACCAACGATCTATCCACCTCCATCGCTCAGAACTTCGCGGACCCCAAGCTGCGGGGCAACGTGAGTTCCGAGGACATCATTGGCTGGAAGCAGCAGATTCAGGACATCGACAAATCCATGACGGACGGGGAAGCCTTCGCGTACGTCTTTAAGAACCTGTACGACGGCGCATCTGCCGGAGGTGGTTCTGGGGTCGCACGGTTCTCCCATGTGCTGAACAGCGTGCCGGTCGATGAGCGAGGCAATACGTTTGCCAAGCTGTTCCCTGCTCAGGCCCGGCAGTTGCTGGTTTCGGCCACCAGCGAGGTACTCAACAAGGCCACAATCGGTACCCGAGAGTTCGCCTCCCAGGCTGCAAACAAGGCTGATATTCTGGCCGGTCAGTCTGATGTTCAAGGATTGATCGACCTAATGGGAGCCATCTCGTCCCACGTCTCGGCCAACGGAGGGGAAGCCGCTCTGGCTCCTGTCCGTGAGAGGATCAGAAAGCATCTCAACACTATCTACACGCGGGAGAAGACGATCAAGGATATCCACGATCTTGGTCGTGATCCAGCGGTTGTCTCCTCTTTGAGCAACGAGGATCTCAACGACAACGTAGCGACCTACCTGAAGCGTGCCGGACTACATGACCTGAAGTCCCTAGACAGCAACCAACTCGTTGAACTGTCGGGCTTTCTGGACAACGTACAGCAAGGCCGTGGATATCTCCCTGAGTCAATCACCTCATGGTTCACCAGTGCGGTAGCCCGTGCGGACGATCCGGCTGTTATGGAGAACGCCCTGGTCCTGGCTGATTCTCTGTCACCCCAGGCCCGCAAGGAGCTGTTCAAGGGGAACGAGTACGTTTCCACTGTGCTGAACGCCTATCGGGACATGAAGGATTCCGGAGTAGCGAACGCCCAGCAGTACATCAGGGAGTTCCTTGAAGACCCACAGCTGGCCCAACGCTACAAGGACTTCAGCTGGGAGAACTACGACGTGGAGAGCTTCCAGGCTCTGCTCGATGAAAACCCGCTGAGCCCGTTCGTTGGCAATGCCGGCGACGAGATCGTCAGCTACCTGAACGCTGAAGGTGTGATCGACGATATCGACTTCCGCACAGACGTACGGCTAACCCCTGCGGCTGCTGATCGGATCGAGAAAGCGATGAAGCTGCGCGTCCTCCTGCATGAGAAGACCAACGGGTTCGCATCGTCCAGCACCCTCATGGATATCAGGAATACCGTCGTCCGTGAGCTGGCAAGGGACGGACTTACCGCTCGTAAGGTCAAGGCCGGAGGCATCATCTCCGCAGATGAGTGGGTTATCGACGCCTATACGCCGAAGCCTGTGAACTGGGGCGGTAAGGATAACTACCTGTCTGCCTACGACGACTTCGGTCGCCAGGAGATTCGCGCTCCTCATGTGAACGGCGAGGTGACCAACCCAGCTGGAATCCGTGAGAACCCCGTTCAGAACATGTATACGGCGCTGGACGAACTGCCGGATTACCTCGAAGGGTTTGACTCCGAGATCATCGGGAAGGAAGTGCCGAACGATCCGACCGGAGCTTTCATGGTCTACCACCAGTACGACGCTGGGATGCCCACGGTCCCTTTCTTTATGCAGCCTGGGTACACCTACGAAATCAAAGGACAGGAGATTCAGATTCCAGAAGACCCCTCCCCCGAGAACCTGAAAGGTTTGGCAGAACTTCTACCGAAGGGCGTCTATCCAGAAGTCGATGAGTTTGGCGGCGGGGTGAATCTCCTCGTCTATCCACACTATCGAGGTATGGATGACTTCAAGAATCTGGACGCTCTTAAGGCGGGTCCTGCGGAACCGGATATCCCAGACCTGCCGGAGTTCAACTCGCTCTAACCGGTGGGGGCTCATTGCCCTCACCTATTCCCTCCTTTTCTCCCTCCTCCTGATTACCGGAGTACATCACAGCATGGAAGTGAAAGCCCAAGGGAGCCTCCCGTATAACGCGGAGGCGCTCAACGCAATGCGTCGTCTATACGAACGCCAGGGTATGATCTCCTCGACGAAGAATCTCACATCGTTCGAGAACATCAAGGATTACGAAGACCCCGGCAAGTACGTTGACGATCTCTACCATGAAGCTGCTGACCGGCACGGCTGGAGCGTTCACGACACCAAGGACAGCGCCTACAAGCAGGAGCGGTTCGAGTTCATCAGCGGACTCGAAGGCTACCGGACGAAGGTCTACAAAGACACCAAAGGCGTCGCCACGATTGGCTACGGGTTCAACCTTGAGGACGCCGCTAACCGGAGATTGGCCAAGCAAGTCCTGGGTTGGGACGACTCGGAGTACAGTAAGGTGTTGACTGGTAAGCGTTCGATCAGCAAGCACGAGGCGCAAGCATTGTTCGATGCTGCTGTTGCTCAGGCCGAACGTCAGGTCCGATCGAAGACCAAGGGGCTGAAGCTGAAGAAGCACGAGCATCTGGCTTTGGTTTCCATGGCCTACAACAACCCGTCACTGCTGGGACGCGATCTGATGCGGGCGCTCAAGTCCAAGGATCGCGAAGCAGCTATCAAAGAGATTCTGTACAAATCCAACCGCTCAAAGTCCGAAGGGCTGGCACACCGTCGCTACATGGAAGCCGCCATGTTCGTCGGAATGTCTGACGCACAGTCAGTCTTGCCACCCCTGGACGAGTACATGAGCGATTATCGATCGAGGTAAGCATGTCAGACCTTAAGCGTAACTTCGCTGATCAGCGTCGGCGGGAAGCCCTTATGAGGGAAGATCAGCTCTCTCAACAGGTTGGAACCCCAAGCAACATCAAGCCTGGGGCTCTCGAAACGGCCAAGGCGTTCTTCATCAACAACACGCTGGTCGGCTCGTCTCTCGTTTACGGGTCTGACCGAGTCACCGAGAACGTCTTTGGAGGCCATCCAGAAGAAGGCTTCAATCCCTATCTGTACTGGTACGAGAACAAAGACCGGTTCGAGGACATTGGGGTTTTCATTCAGCAGGGCAAGTTCGACGACGTCAAGAATCCCCTGGCCTTCGGACTGAGAGCTGAGCGATACCGTAAAGAATTGAAGAACCGGAAGACCGAGCAGGAAGGCTCCGGCTGGGGCCAACTGCTGGGTATGGGACTATCGCTGATCGACATTACCTCTCTGGTTCCTGGGGTAGGTCAGATTAGCAAAGCCAAGAATCTGGTCGACTTCGTTCGGAACAGCGGGAAGCTGGCTGCTTACGGTGCAGGACTAACAGCCGCCCAGGAGGCGGGACTTCACGCTCTCCAAAACCAGCGTACCGTGGAGGAGTCTGCCTATGCGGTAGGCGCAGGTGCGGTATTTGGCGCAGGCCTGGGCGTTCTCGTATCGGGTAACCCTAAGTCCGTGTTCTTCCCAACGAACCCTGATCATCCTTTAACCACCAAGCAGCCCGTCAAGGTTGGTGAGTGGAGGCCTGGTAGAGACATGAAGCAGGCCAAGGACGAGGCTCTTCCGACTCCGGACAGTGTTGGCGCAAAGTCCGCCGAGGACTACACCTACAAGATTCGTGGTCAGGATAGTCATGGTCGTGTCCGCACGTATGGCTCTAAGGTGTTCAACATGTTCACCCCAGGTGGACGTATGGTCCGCTCTCTGTCTCAAACGGCACGGAAGGTCTACTACGATCTGGCTGATTCGCCTCAGACTTTCACTGAGGAGAACCTTCGGGGTGTGGCCCACCATCCTGCAGAGATCACCATGATGCGGTACTACCGCGATTTCATGGACGTCCGCGAGGAAGCGGAGATGGCCCTGGTCCAGCTCAACCAGAGGCTGGGCAAGAAGGCTTCAGCCGCCCAGCAGGAGCTGAAATCTCTGGGAGCCCGAGTCGCCAACTATGGCCGATCTTTGATCGGCAAAGAGGAGAACGTACGGCTCAACCCTGTGGAACGCTGGGAGTACAACGAGCTGGTCAACTCTGCGTTACACAATGGGTTAACCAAGGAGTTGCGCGATCAGTGGGCAGAACGTCTGGGCGACGAAGCCATGGTCGATGATCTGTTCAAGACCGCAGAGAAATCCGCCAAGACCATCCAAGACCTGAATACGAGGATGGAGAATCGCCTGATCGAGGCTGGCCTACTGGACCCCGACAATGCGTTGGGTGACAAGTTCAAGCTGCCTCATATCTGGAACCACAAGGCTGTTCGTGCGTCATACGGAGAGTTCCGCGCTTGGTTGCTCGATACGCTGTCTTCCCGTCCAACGGACGATTACCTTCAGGAAGTCTGGCAGATCGACCAGCGGACCTTCGACAAGCTGGGCAAGGAACCGGTTAAAGCCTACGTCTATCCGGAACGCGGACAGAAAGCGGAACTGGTCGAGAAGGAACTGACTGAGCTTGAAGGCGAAAAGCTGAAGACTCAGATTCTCGAAGACTGGGCCGGAGAGGAACACGAACAGCTCCTGGCTACCGCACAGTCCCGCCTGGAAGACGCCACCGCTGCCGAGAAACAGGCCAACAAAGACGTGGTCGCACTGACCCGCGAATTGTTTGGTGCCGATGCGAAGCTCAAAGGAGCCAAGCTGAAGAAGGCTCGGGCCGAAATCCGCAAGAAGGAAGCCGACTATCAGTGGTATCTGGCCGAGATCAAGAAGGCCAAGGCTGAACGTCAACAGCTGATCCGCGCTGCGGAAGCCGCACGGCAGCAGAAAGTAGACCGTCAGACTGCCTACGGTGATGAGGTTCAGGCTTCGTTCACTGATGTTGGTCTGGATATCACATCATCTATCCGCACCTCAACCAGCAAGCGTAACGCTGGTCAAACCGTAGTCGACCGGATCAAGGCTCCCGAGTCAGGGACCATGAAGGAGATCAAAGGTCGGCTGCTGGAAATCGACAAGCAAGTCACTGAGTGGAGCAAGAAGGCAAACCAGCTGGCCATCAAGGTGGACGATGCGAACGCCCGCCTGGATGCCGCCGAGGAAGCCTTCGAGAACGCCAAACGCTTGCGGTCTGAGGTGAAGCAGCTCAAAGAGGAGTTCCAGCGCGACCGTACGCAACTCCGCAAAGAGAGGCGTAAAGCTGCCCGCGCCTATAAGAACGCTGAGAAGCGTCGTCCTATCGACTTGGTTGTGGACGAGATCGTTGAAAAACTCACGCGATCCTCTGAGCTTCCCACAGCCATGCTCAAAGACCTTGACATTGAATCCGGTCGCCTGAAGAAACGGCAGCTCGATCTGTCCGATGAACAGGTACTGGAAGCCCAGCGCAAGGGCTGGCTCAGGTCTGACGTGTACGGGGTACTGGACCGCGCCCATCAGGAGCTGTCCGGAACGATTGCCCTGAAAGAGAAGTTTGGAAGCACCACGCTCCGTGACCAGATCGAGAACGTGAAGCGCGAGTACGACGAGATCATCGAACAGCGGCGTCTGGACGGTGACTCTGAGAAGAATCTCGCCCGTCTGGCGAACGAGCTGCGTAAACCGCTGAAGGTTGCCACCCATTCCACGTGAAGCCTGCCACCCGGACCGGAGC
>MDSZ01136337.1_pt1 | contig 19766 bp, 15 predicted proteins | sample 811201 | NCBI WGS metagenome assembly MDSZ01 (sample SAMN05326647, study PRJNA326480) | marine metagenome | isolation source: seawater | place: Indian Ocean: North | collected 2010 | reverse complement strand
GTGCGGTAACCTGACCGAGGTCGGCGCGTGCGACGCCGGGCCGTGTCCCGTTGATTGCGACGTGTCCGCGTGGGGCAACTGGAGTGCCTGCACCGAGTCGTGCGATGGCGGCCTCCAGACGCGGTCCAGGTCCATCACAACGCAGTCGCAGAACAACGGCACCGTGTGCCCCAATCTGCAGCAGACGCGTGACTGCAACACGCAGGCTTGCCCCGTCGATTGCCAGGTGTCGGCGTGGGGTCAATGGGGTTCTTGCTCGGTGTCGTGCGGAGACGGCGGTTCGGAGACGCGATCGCGCTCGGTGGTGATTGCTGCGGCGCACGGCGGTGCGGCGTGTCCTGATTTTCAGGAGACACGATCGTGCAACGACGGACCCTGTCCCGTGCACTGCGTCGTCAGCAGCTTTTCTGGATTTGGGACGTGCTCTAAGTCGTGCGGAGGCGGGACGCAGACGCGGTCGCGCAGCGTGGTCACTGATGCGGCACACGGCGGCGCCGCGTGCCCCAGCTTGACTGAGACCCAACAGTGCAACGACCAGGCCTGTCCCGTGGACTGCGTGGTGTCCGACTGGGGAGACTGGACGACGTGCACAAAGTCGTGCGGAGGTGGTCAAGAATCCCAATCGCGATCCATCGTTGTGACGCCCACATCCGGTGGCGCACAGTGCGGCACCCTGAGCCAAACCAGGTCGTGCAACAACCAGGCGTGCCCACAGGACTGCGTGGTGTCCGACTGGGGAGCGTTCTCGGCGTGCACGGTGACGTGCGGTGGCGGCGAAAAGACGCGAACGCGCACCGTGGAGACAGCCACGGCCCACGGCGGCATTGCGTGCCCGCCTCTACAGGAGACGCAGTCGTGCAACGCCCAGCCGTGCCCCGTGGATTGCGTCGTGTCCGACTGGACGGACTGGACCCAGTGTGCCTCGCGGTGCTGCAACACCGTGCTGTCGCTGTGCCCGAGACACACCCGGACGCGGTCCGTGGTGACGCCGGTGTCCAGCGGCGGCCTGGCGTGTCCGCAGCTGCAGAACAATCGGCGGTGCGCGTCCGAGCCGTGCAACTTCCACCCGACGCATCCGTGCGGCATCCCGTTTGGCAAAGCCACCACCCAGGCGTGCGCCGCAGCCAGTCCGCACGTTGCCGCCCTGGCGCGCACCGTGGCGCACCACCGGTGCTGTGCCCAGCTGGTGCAGTGCGATGACTCCAGCACGCACGACGCCGTCCGGCAAAACATCCAGGATTCCTGCACGGCCGACCGCCACGCCCAGCTGGTGAACAACCCCGTGGAAATGTCCAAGGAGGTGCGCAAACTGACGAAAAGCCTGGGGCTGCACGGCCAGACGTTCTACGCCGCCAACGATAACCTGGTGGGGTGGGCGCCCGGCAGCGTCCGGCTGGACTCGTCCGACAAGCTGATGGAGGCCGTGGTGCACATGGCGCGACACAACGAGGCGGCCAACGAGAAGCCCCAGTGGCACTTTGTGGTGTGCTGGGACGAGACGCCGGGCAACGAGGTGTGCGAACACGCCGTGTCCGTCAGCCTGGGCATGGACTCGCCCGCCTACCAGGTGCAGGAAAACGTCCGGCGCAGGCTGTCGGACGGCATGACCTCGCCGGCCGCCAACAGCAGCTGCGCGTGGAACGAAACCTCGATCCGGCACACCAACGGCACGCACTCGTGCGGCAAGCAGCTGACGGTGGCGCACGTGGTTGGTGATGTCGAGACGTGGGCACGGCCGAAGAATAATCCAAATTTGACGTTTACGGCAAAGGCGGCGGAAAACTTGGCAAACCTGCCACCGGCCGTGCTGGCGGTGTACAATGGCACGTTGACACTAGAAGATTGCAAAAACCAGTGCCACAAGCCCTGGCGCAACAACTCCAACGTCGAGTGCGTTGGCATCCTGTGGAACATCACCTTGGAAAGCTGTATCACGCTAAAGTCGACCAACAAGAGTGACTACGAAGATGGCGGCGCGTACGGGCTGTGGTGGCGACCGGGCGTTGCGGAGTTTGACAAGCCGGCAACAACGACGGCGCCGCCGGCGACGACAACAACAACGGCGCCGCCACCGGCTGATGATGGTGGTGGAGGCAGTGGGGTAGTTGTGGGTGGGGCTGTTGGCGGTACTGTGGCTGCACTTGCTATTGCTGCTTTGTGTGTAAGGAGCCATAGAAAAGGCAATAGCGGCTTCGGCAGCGTCGTCACAGATGAAGCCACCTACAACGACAACAGGTCACCACAACTTCCCAATGCCGGCGGCGGCAACACCGACGACGCTGGCGCTGACGCCTTACTACGCCCCACCACCACGCTGCTGCCAAACAACTTCAACTGGTAGACACCACTACACCCACACACACACACACACGTGATTTGCATTGTAATACACCATTTTTATCATATTGCAACCTTGTCGCTCTTTCAGGCCCAAAACGACGCCGGCGACGAAGACGCCCACAACGCACCGCCGCGCCGAAACTTGGCCACCGACCGCGCCGGCAGCCCCGTGTCCACCGCGTCGTGCACCACAGCAAAATGTGTGCCGCCCGTGTGCGACACGCGCTCAAAGAAGCGCATAACACGGCCCATGGTTTGCTGGGTGGCTTCCAGGGCGTACTTGGACTTGTAGGACAACCCCGAGGACACGGCCGTGTGCCGGATCTGCGCCGCGATGGCGCGCGCAAACGTGGTGTGCACCGTGTCATTGTCGGTCATGACGTAGTCGTCCAGCGTGGCACTGCGCAAGCGACCGTAGCGACGGGCCAGGTCGCTGACCACCATCTGGCCGTGGCTTGTGATGCTTTCGGAAACGCAATCGCGCCAGTGGCTCGGCATCTTCAGCGACGGGTTGTTTGTCATGCGCTGCAACAGCAGCTCGTTTACCAGGCTTTCGGTGCCTTCACACGTAAAGCATCCGACGTTTGTGATCAGCCGAGCGGCTTGGCGCGCTGCATGCTGTGTGCTGTGCTGCATGCGCGTGTGTATCTGAGTGTGCTGCAAAGACTGTTGCAGCTCGCGATCGTCTTCCACTTGTTCGCGCGCCAAGCGAGCTTCTAATTCACGGTCTTTGCGCTGTTGTTCGCGCAGACGAATGTCGTAATCGTTGGTTTCGTGCTGGGTTTTCAATTTCAGTGTCTCGTCGTGCACGCGCGATTTCAAGTGGTAATCCTGCTTGCGTTGTGTGGCGTTCACGAGATCCATGGCGTGCTGGTGTTCGTTGACGACGCGCGTTTCCGACGCGTTCACCAGGTCCATGGCTTGACGGTGACGGTTGACCGCGTGCGTTTCCTGGGCGTTCGCGCGGTCTACGGTTTCACGGTGCTGATTCACGGCGTGCGTTTCGGCCGCGTTCACCAGGTCCATGGCTTGACGGTGACGGTTGACCGCGTGCGTTTCCTGGGCGTTGGCGTGGTCTACGTTTTCCCGGTGCCGATTCACGGCGTGCGTTTCCGCCGCGTTCACCAGGTCCATGGTCTTGGTGTGCAAGCTGGTTGAGTCTCGCATGGCCATGTCATGGTCCAGCTTGGTTTTTTCGTTTTCGGCGCGTTTTGCGTTGTATTGCTCTTTAGTTAAGCTGGCTGTGGGCCCAGCGTTTGCGGTATTCGCGTCGGTGCCAGCCAACAAGGCTTCCAGGCGTCTTGCGTAGTCGTTGTTGGTCGCCATGCTGCACCCGGTATGCTGCACCCGGTATGCTTGCGCGCTGCGGTGGCACAACCCAGTTATACCACTCGCGCCGCTTGCGCCAACAGCCGCAAGATGCCTTCTTTGGTGCGCGTTGCGTTTAAGCGGTGACCGTGGTCCTGGCACCACGCCGGTCCCATGATGTCGCGCACCTTGGTCTTGAACTCGCGCGACGTGCCGCTGTGCAGCTTGCCGCTATCGTCCCAGTAGTGTTCGTTTTGATGCGCCAGCACCCACGCGACGTGAGCGCCGTCGATCTGACGTTGTATGTCAAACACCTTGTCGACGTCAGACGGTTTTTTGCTGTTAGACTCTAGCACGGGGGTGTTTGTGGCAGACAAGGTCAAGTCGTGTTTGACCGATGCAAGCGGCGCACTGGGGTGGTCTTGAGTCTGCTCAATGCCCAAAAAGCGATCTATGGTCATGTTGCCGTCTGTTTCCGTGCGCAAGACGGCAACGGCGCGTTCGCATACTTCGCGCATGGTCAACGCGTCGTACAAAGCACAGTGCGGACCCGAACCGCACCCGGGTGTTTTGGCAAAATCCGCGGCCTTGAGTGCTTTTCGGATGCTGCCGGGCCCACTTTTCGCCAGCGAAAACGATGGCACGGTAAAATAGTGCCGAGCACGCTTCAGGGCGTTAACGTGCAATTTGTTTTTGCGCACGGCTTCAGTGTCTTCTGATGACAGCACGACGTCGCACAATGCGCGCAAATCGTAGCAAGACCATGATACCACGCGCGTCTCTCTGCTGTCGTCGTCAGCCACGGCAAGATGCTGGGCCAACTCGGCTTCGTATTCGTTGTCGCACACGGCGTGCGCCACAACACCCAGATCTTTGTCTTGATCAATGCGGTGTGTTGTGCCCTGGGGGTACTTATCGCCAGTGATGACGTCAATCAGGCTGGCGGGCACAGATTTCCTCAGGCGCTTGCGCTGTTCTTCCGTGTTCCAGCGCACGTAACGCACGGAGCCCGCGTCGTGCAGTATAGCCGTGTCCCATATAGCCACGCCCTTGTGCGGCGCGCCTTCGAGGTCAATCCACAGCAAGCGGTAACAATCGGACGTCTGCCACGACGTGGACGTTGTCCCACCCATGCCTACAAAGTTGGACGAACTGCGATGCGATGCCAAGGCCACAGATATAGGGTGTGCAACAAAAACCGTTTGCGGCACTATATACTGCAGACAGGCTGATGTTCGACGTAGACGTCACTCCCATTTGTAATCATCCACGATGGCTGCACGCATGAACAACAACCCCGAAGCATTTACCACGGTCGGCGACGCCGGCGGTAACGATTCTTTTCTCGAGATGCAAAAGTACTTTGGCCCTATGAGCCGCAGCGATATTGAGACCCACGCGGCCGACAAGTTTGCGCACACCACGCACAACCTGCCGCGGTCGTATGTCGGCAGAAACTTGTTTCTGCAGTCCACGATTGATTTCTTGCTGACGAAGACGGACGACTGGTACACGCGCGTGATGCTGCCGTGGTTCGAGACGGACGAGCTGCACGTCGAGTGGCAGGTAGGATTGCACAGGGTGTTGCCTTTTGTGCTTGATTTTGCGGTTTGCTGACACTTGTTTCATTGTAATGCTTTTTTTCTTTTACTCTTAGGTGTGGCGGTTCAATAAGACGATTTTTGAGCTGGAGCCCCACCAGGGCGTGCCGCGTTACGTCACGCAAGAGTCCGAGCAGCACTCGGACACCATCGTGCGCCGCGGTTTGGCGTTTATCATCGAGCACGGGTTTTGGAAGACCGAGCTGGGCAAGCAGCACTACTTTATGGTATGTTGACGTCAATCCGCCGCGGCCCCTTGCACACAGCAACCACTCACACCGTTTGGTCCGTATTGTGCCGTTGTAATTACAGAACATCAAGCAAATCGTGGACGCGATTCACACCACCGCCTATCTTGGAGTGATGCACGCCCTGCTGGGGTGCTACTCCGAGCGCAAGCTGTGGCAGCTCCGGCACGGCTCGCTCGCGCCGCAGACGCTGGCGGACATCATGGTGGACGAGCGCCGGAACTGGGCGCTGTGCCAGAAAGACATCAAGGGCCTGTACGTGATGGACGCCGAGCTTAGGGATCGGTTGAAGCGGCAGGGGGTGGAGGCTACAGCTTACGTGTGGCCGTCCAAGATGAGCATCTACGCCTCGATGGTGCCCCAGTACAACACCGAGTTTCTCCGGGCCGGCGAGCAGGCCATGTCGGCGTCGGGCGCGCTCGAGCAAGGCGACAAGCGGTTCGCGTCGTTCCGTGGGCTGCCGGTGTACGAGACGGAGGCGTTTGACGTGGACTTTCTGGGCGAGAACGGGATTGACCCCTTGAAGCGGCCACGGCAGGTAACGTAATTGACTTTTTGCGCGATGCAACCTTTGCCCGCCTTGCAGCAAAAACTCACGCCACTTGGTTTTGCCCTTGTTTACAGATTGGCCAGTACTCGGTGTACAACCCGGTGTCCAAGGCGTTCCGCGACGACGTGCACATGTTTGACATGAACCTGGATCGATACACGCACGTGTCGGTGGTGGATGCACTGGAAGCCAGCGAACGGTTTAAGACGGATGACGACCCGGGTGCTGAAGCCCAACACGGTCTTGATTGCAGCGCGCTGCACAGCCACCACAACAGCTGCTGGAACAAGGGCGAGCAGTGCCACGACGTGTTCTACGTGGGGGACGGCCATGGTGATTTGAGTGCGGAGGACGGAAAGCTTTTTGGCGAAAAGGCCCCTTGCATCCAGATCCGACACATGTGCGGGTGGCTGAAACCGAAAGGAACCAGTGTAAATGGCCTGAGCAATAGCAGTCGAGCAAAGGTAACTGACATGTTAAAAAGCGACGCAGCAAACATGTTTATCACTGAGTACGCACTGGCGGCTGCCGAGAACGCCTACCAGAAATTGCAAACCAAGGAAGTCGAAGGCGAGTGCAACGTCAAGGGGTCGGCAAATAAAGATGCTTACTTTTCTGACTCGGGCAACAAAAACAAATTGAAAAAAGGAGACGGAGACAAATACCACAAGCTCGACTTTATCACCAACTACCTGACCACGCCAGTCACCCGAGAAAACTTCGAGAACATGCTGCAGAACGACATTCCCCTGCCCATCAGCGTCATCATGGCGCGCCCGTTCTGCACCTACCAGATGGGCACCGCTATTTTGGCACGGGGCGGACTCGAGTTGGGTGCGTACCGCGCTTAGGGATGCACTGCTGCTGTGTTGGTTTTGTGCTTTGTGGCTAACTTGCGTTTTACCCTTTTTTGGTTTTCCTACAGGCATGACGGCGCACGGGCACCACGACTTTCAACTGGTACGTTGCCGCAGCGTTGCACTGTTTTGACCCCAGTGCTGCACCCTTTGCCATTTGCTTACCCGAGTGTGCCACCTCTTGCCTACCCATACAGGCCGATGACGTCATCCACAAGGTGCACGTGGGACACTATACTTTCTACAGGTGCGTAGCAAAAACATTGTGCTAACTTTTGTTGTTATTGTTGCTGACCCAATAACTCACCCTTGTTTCATTACCACAGCCGCTCCATCGTCAAGGACAGCAAGCTGCTGGCGTTTGCCGACAACGTGTTCGCGTGCGGTTATCATGGTGGCGAAAACACCGATTTTGCAACAAAGGACGACGTCCACGCGTACATGACCGAGTCGGAAGTCAACAAGCGGATGGGTTCTATCGTAGCCCAGGTGGCCGCCGTGCCATTCAAGGGCCTGTCTGTTGCAAAAAAATCAGCGAACAACAGCCACGGAGATCATGTTTCGCTGGAGATTCCAAATCCCATTTGCTTGCACGGCCAGATTCCAGGCGCGTACTTGGGCGCTGGGGTTTCACCGCACGCCGCCACGCTGTGGACCTCCAAGGATTACCTGCTCGAGGTGCACGGCGAGCTCGAGGATCGCATGATCAATGCGGACGAAGGCGTAGAACCCTTTGTGGGGTCGGCCACCACCATCAGCCACCTGAACAGCATGTGCTTCCAGGAACAGCAACAGGATCACTGCGGAGGCGTGACCATTGTCGGCACGGGTCACTGGGGCTCGCACTGCTACGACGGTTGCGCCGCGGCGCGCACGGGCGCGTACTCTGAGTTGATGCGCGGAGGCGAGGCAAACAACACCATGACCTATAGGTACAGCACTTGAGTGAGCAAGATTGACACGTATTTATAATAAAGACAACGTTTGATTGCAAGCCCAGTTGATGTCCGAGCCAACCCACACGTTGCACGATACAACGACGACGCCCGTGGTCAAGTTGGTCACGCTGGGCGACGTCGGCACCGGCAAGACGACGCTGTGCCAAGCCATGTGCGGACAGCCAAACGAAGCCGCGACCGCGCCAACGTTAGGTATCGATTTTTGGTCAAAGATCGTGCACCACAATCACACGCGCATCAGACTGAATGCCTACGACACAAGCGGTCAAGAACGCTTTCAGGCGCTCACACCCAGCTACTTGCGCACGGCGGACATTGTGCTGTTGGTGCTGTCGTCCACGCTTGTGGACAAGGACATGGCACGGCAATTGAAATGGTGGCACCAGTTAGCGCGCGAAAATGTGCCGGCACGCGCTCACTACATTGTTGCTGTAACCAAGCGCGATCTCGTCAATGGTACACTTATCGTGGGCTCGATGACCGCTGATCAGTTGGTGCGATGTGGATTAAGCCGTTACCACGTTGTTACGGGCAAAGCCGGTTTTAATGGCGCTGGCGTGCCTGGGCTGTGGGACGATGTCGTGCAAGGTGTAATTGATTGCTGCTCCGCGCGCAGCGCGCAACGCATGCAGTCTTTGGCGGTACAAGTTACACCAAAACCCGCTCATAAAAAAGCTATTATCAAAGACAGCGGCAATCTGCCTTGCTTGCCGTGCCGGCTGAAAAACTGGGCGGACTGTTGCTAGTTATGCCACGCTTGGGTTTTAGTCTGCCGCACGCGTGCAACAACATGTCATTCAACTTTTCAGGCACCAGGCCGCCCCAAGCGTATTTGTCGCGTACCAGCATAGCCGCGTGGGCCCGCTCAAATATATTGTTTAGTACAAAGTCTTTGCGCTGTAATGTCGCTGTAGTAGTTTCGGCTCTAGTGCTGCTGCCGCTTTTGTGTTTTGCTGCTGATGACTGCCACGCAGTTGTTGCAAGCGCCAGCCATTGCAAATCACGCAGCTCGTGTGGCAAAAGCGATGCGGTGTTCAAGCGCAAATGCTTTCCAAACGCAAACACGTTGACTTGTGTAGTGTCGCACGTCAGACCAATAGGTTTGGCAGGCCAGCGCAAATGCGCCAGACACCGTGCTGCCTGCACTAGTGTGGTGGGTGGCGTTCCACGATGCACCACCGTGGCCCAGCGTGCAAAATTGCAAAACAAGTGTGATGCCAAGCGCTCGGTTGTCGACACCAAGCACGCGTGTGCTGGCGTGTGCACACATTTTGCGTCTAATGTAAACTTTGGCGTGCGACATAAGACAATCGTGACGGGTGCCGGTGGTGGTCGACAGTTGTGCTGACTGCGACGACGATGGCGAACTTGCAGACGTGTGACTGACATGCGTACAACTAGGACAAATTGTGCCGTCGATGCCGCGTCCAACGCGCAGCTAGATCCAGCACGCGTGACACATCGGGCGCATACGAAGCACCGACGCTGTGGTATCTCTGCAGCAGAGCCGTGCGTTTCTCTTGTTCTCCGGTCATCAATGCAATGTCGTTCGTAAACTGCGCAAAGTTTTCGCGTATTTTCGGTGCGCAGTATACCACGGCCATTGGCTTGTGGTCAGCCGGTGGTGCGCTCGGTAGATGCTCAAAAACAGCATTGCTGTCGTAGATGTGCGGTGTTGCACTCACTCCATCGTACAAAGCCCCAAACACGCCATCAGGCATGTCATGCAACTGCAGTTCGTGCCGCAAGCGGCTGATATCTCCAAGCACCCCCAGTTTCTGGCTGTGGTCAACCCAGTGCATGACAGCCGTGTGCAGCGTCGGGTCCGTGTTGTCCATGTTCAAACCCAAGCTGTCATTGGACTCGCCCAAGTACTCGGCTTCGGCCTCAGCATTAGCAGCACAACTAGAGTTGCAGCTCACTACCATTAAGACGCGCGTGTTGCGATTTCGCATGGTTTCGCGCAGATGCGGCAAGTGCAAACCGCTGATAAAACCTCCGTCGACACAGGGTCCCAAATTTTGCAGCGTGCGAGGCGGAAACACGCCCATGATAGCCGCACTGGCTAAAACAGATTTTACTACGTCATCAAAGTGTGTGCCGTGTGTCAACTCGACGCTGTGTTGCCGCCGCGATGTCATGGGTTTAACACCAACTAATAAAGATTTGTTGTGCGCAATTGGCGACAGCACCTCGCGCACGAGGCGTTCAAATATGACACCATCGTATAGCGCGTTCTTGTGCGTCAAAAATTGTTTAGCAGCACGCCAGTACTTGTTTCCTTTGGGCACCAAAGGCTGTGCCAGCGCAGTCTTAAAGTACGCTTGTAGCGTGGCTTTCGGTGCGGCACTCATCAGGCACGCGCCCGTTAAAGCACCAGTGCTGACACCAGAACACTTGTTTACACGGTCAATGTGTCGTTTGTCCAAAGCAAGTAACAAACCCACTTGGAAGGCACCTTTAAGACCACCTGCTCCAAGCGACAGCTCTAGATCGTTCGGCATGGTGTCAGCGTGTGGTGCGACAAAAGTATATACTGTGACGGGCCGGTGTACAAGAACAAGTTATGCCGCACTTTCTTGGCAACATTTTGCAAGACAAGCGCGGAGCCGCGTTGCACCCTGAATCACACGACAAAACCTTTGACTACAGTGCAAGCGAAAAGCACGACTTGGTTGATCAGTTGCCAAATTTGCCTATTCGATTTGAGCACTCCGAGGCTTTGGGTGACGTTGGTCGCGTAAAATCGGCGTGGCAAAGCCCAGACGGACGTGTGTGGGTGGTGGGCGAGATATCGGACACAGGCATTGCTGGCAAATTTGTAAACAAAACCATTGCATCGCAACAGCACGTTGGATTGTCGCTTGGCCACGAGCACACACAGTATGCAGACGGGTCTACGCGCAAGCGCGGTCTCGAAGTGTCAATATGCAAGCAACCACGCAGGCCAGGTTGCGGTGTTGCTGTTTCGGTACACGCGTCATCGCAACACTATAAACGTGACGCGGCCGACGCCACGACCACACTGAGCTCGACTGCAAACATGTCTGACCCTACAAATTCGGCAACAAGTACTACCGATGCAAAGCCAACGACAACAACCGACACTGAAATTGAGAGCAAGCCAAATGAAGGTGCACACACTGAAACTGTGAACACCCAAGTCGACTCTGTGCCGCCCAAGTTGCCGCCAGCGCCTGAGCTTGCTGCACAAGTGATGCAGTTTGCCGAGCAGGCGCGCGCAGCCGAAAAACGCGTGGCTGAACTGGAAGAAGAAAGAAACAAGCGCATGGAAGCGGAAAAGAAGCAGCAAGAAAAAGAAAACGCCGAAAGAAAGACAAACGCTGAAAATTTGGCTAAATCTGTGCTCGAGCATGTTGCACAGTTCCAGACAGGCAACGGTCAAAACGCGTCACCGCAAAGTTGCGCGGATCAAGAACGCGCCATCAAGAGCCTTATGGAGTCACATCCTCGCGAAGTCGAAACTGTGCTACAGGTTGCTCACCTGTGCTCGTCGCGTGCAGCCAAGCTTGAGGCCGAACTGAAGCAAGAAAAGCTGCAAGCCGAGCAGATGCAGCTGCGATCGCAGTATCACGCCGCAGTACAGCAAGCCACGGGCGTCAACTCTTCGCATGTAGCTGCCAACCACGATAGCACAACAATTGACGTGCGTGCTTCCAAGCGACAGCGCACAAGTGCACCACACAGCAACCTTTTGCCAAAAGCGGTCAGCAAACCGCGCAGCAGGTACGAACACTTGGGCATTGATTGTAACGATGTCACGTCGGCGTACCAGCAATTTGCTGGCATGAGCGGTGGCAATGGTGCCACTGTGTCACGCATGGACGAGATTGCAAACATCATGAAGCGGCAACAAAACCGCGGTTTTTGCTAGTTGCATAGACAGATACACATAAAGCACCAGTTTTATATACAGTAAATATTACAGTGTTGTGCAGAGACGTCGGAACTGTTCCGTCACGACGAAGGTGCCGCAGCGGCAACAGCGGGCGTCTCAACCATTACATAACCTTCGGGTGCACTTGTATCAGACCGTGAACTTGCTGTGTCACCACGTAAGCGCTGCACAAGTTGCAAAACGCCACACCCTAGTGTTTCGGTGTTGGTGTGCGCTAGTATAGCACTACAGTCTTCAAACACAGTGTCCAAATAGCTTTCAGCAGCAGTTTGTAGTGCTGCACCGGCACGAAAACTTAGCAAGTACGGTTCAGATTTGTTGTTTGTGTGTTGCACTTCTTGCAAAATTTCACGCACCACGCGATGAAAAGATGCTCTAGGAAATATTTTGCCAATGGTAGCATGTGATCTAAACTTGTTAATTTTTTGGTTATCGCGCGTGCGCCGTATTTGACGCTTACGTGCACGACGATGCGCTTGCGCAGCCGTTTCGGATGTTGACTTTGTCATTGTAGCTTGTGTTGCACTTGTGTGTGCCTGCACGAGCTAAATAGGTACACAAAATATACAGAAAGAAAACACATCGCTGACAAGCTAGCTTTCAGCGGCTAACACAAGTTTTGCGACAACATTGCTTGTGCAGCCGCTTCCAAATTTGGGGCCTCAACAGATTGGTTTTGTCCGCTCGTGTGATGTCGCATCTCCAGTTCCATTAACTTGATTGCGTCTTGCTTTGCTTTGCACAAGTCCAACCATGCTCGCATTTGCTCTTTATCAATATACCGAGTGCCTTCGTCTGTCATTCGCCGTGGCTGCAGAACGCGTTGCATTTGTTCCATGCGTCGTATGTCTTGCTTGAGCGTGAAAATAGAAGATGTTTCGTGCCTGCGAAAATGATGTGATACGTTTTGTGCTGTGATTGTTGGCATCTTAACACCACGATGTACCATTGGCTGGTAAAACAATTCGTTGTAACCTTGTGCCAACATGCAATACAATTCGCTAGCACCCATGCTGCAAACATGCGCGTGGTACGTATGGCGTATCCATGCCATTGGACCATTTTGTGCGTCGTCTGCAAACGCACACAAAGGACAAGACTTCCGTGAGTCAAGGTTTTCTTCATCGTCATCGTCGTCGCTCCAGCAGCTCAAATTGTTTAGCTGCATTTCGTTGCATTCCGAATTGTTATTATCGCAGTTAAAGGACATTGCACACACAAATATTTAAAGGTGTGCTTTTATACTGAAACGTGTCAGCTAAGTGCCAAAAACACGCATGGCATTTGCTTCCACAGCAGTTTTTGCTTCGGCTGTAAAGTCCAGACAATTTAATTCCGGATCAAATCTGTTATCGTTGCACGCGCAAGGCGGCTCGGGCTTACTTTCGCCTGGTGCAGGCTTGCAGTAGAACGACTGTTCCGTGCCGTGTGTGCACTTGTGTTTACCAATGTTTTTGCGTCGCACGCCTCTGTTGTTACATTCAATTAAATTACCATTTACCGCCATAACGGTTGGCGGCACGCGCACCACAACGCCGGCTTCGTTGCGCTGCGGCTGGATATTTAATCCCAACAGCGCAGCGTTTTGTGTTAAAAGCTCGCACCACGGACCACCACGCACGTTGTAATCACTGCACACACACAGTCCATCAAGCAATTGTGCATCTTTGTCGCCGCCAGTCTTGCACTTTTCAATGTCAGTGACAATACCACACAAAGCACCGGTGTACCCTGGTTCGCATTCACAAAGTGTCGTGCTTTTGAGCTTATCAGCAGTTGGCGTGTTTACGTTTGCATCTGCATTGTTACCGCTCCATGTCACAGACGCACCAACGCATCTACCGTGGCCCGAACACACAACGCGTCCAGGCGTCGCGCTGGCGGTTGGCATTATGGACGCATCTAGCGCGTTGTCACCACTGCCAACACATTTCGTGCAGGCAATTTTGGTGTTTTGCTCAAACACGTCACTGTTACCAAAAGGATCCACAGACAGGACGCTGCTGTCGTGCGTGCAGCGCTGGCATCGCAAAGCACAATCGTCGTCAAAAGCGAGACCAAATTTGCACGTTTGGCACGCCCCACCGGTTTGCACGTGTGGATGTTGACACTGTTGACAACCACTGTGTAGCTTGCCATTTACAATTGCTTCAAAATCTTGTAACACCTGCAAGGTACTGCTGCAGCACTTTTCTGCATCTGCAATGTTTGTGTTACACGTTGGGCTGCTCAGCAAAGCCACCATCTGTGTAGGCAAATGTGCGTGCACATGCAACTCAGACACACCAAACTCTAAAGAGAAGTGATCCGGCTTGCACTTCAAACACGGAACATCAAGTAGTCGGCGAAACTTTGTAAAGGGTGCGGACAGGCTGGCGTTGACCAAAGCATCCCACAGTGTTTCACTACCGTGTTCTTCGAAACCGGCTGCATTGTCGCACTTGCACACATTGTTATCACACGTACCGCGACCGCACACCAAAAACCCAAAGTCATCGATTTCAATTGCTGCAGCTGATGACAAAATGACGTCGTTATTGCTGCAACCCAGATTGTTGCACTCAATGCCTGTGTAACCACCCACACACGTGCATCCCGTGCCCACGCCGTCAGCCTCGGTGCCACAGAACCCGTGACCCGAGCATACGTTTTGTTGGTACTGCGTTGCAAACTCTTGCAGCTCTACACTGCGCTGAATGCTTGATTGTGTTATGGGCCCTTGGTTCTGTATTCGTCTAGCCAAATCAATCAAATTATCGGTGACACCAGGGCAAGGAATTTCGCACGCTGCGCCGTTAAAGAGCTGCATGCTGTCGTATACTGCACCGTACACGGTTGAAGTGGTAAAGCCCAAACACTCACAGTTGCACCCACTCTGCACGCACGTACCGTGCCCGTTGCAAGCAGCACCAAAATTGCCCATCGTACTCTCGTCAAAGCACCCATCTACACGTGACTTTGAATTGAATGGTGCAACCGTAGCGGGACAAAAAGGTTCTAATTGTAAGACACTGAGCGTAACACCAGGACACGTGCGCGAGCATTCGTTGCCACAAAACAGTTGTTGGCCCGAAGACGTGACACGGCATTCGCACGGAATTGTGCTGTCGGATTGCACGCTACACGTACCAGTGGCACGGCGCGAGCACGCACAGTCCACAGAGCACGCTTCGCCGTGAAACACTTCCAAACCCGTATCAACATCAGCAACGTTGTCAAGGTTGATTGCCCCGGGGCAACACTGCGCATTGTATGTTGGATCTTTGGTCCTGAGCAAGTCAATGCATTTTGGCGACGTCAATGGCTGACGTTTGCAAGAGCATATACCCGGACTTGTTGGCAGCGGATTGCCACTGCTAGGATCGTACTCGTAAGGTTGTTCGGGTGTTTGGCCTTTTGCAGTTTCAGCGGGTACTGCCAGAACGCACTCGCCGTGCTGGCATTCACCAGCTTCAATAGCCGAGCCGCACGCGCTAAAGCCTTGTGTGCCGGTAGATGCAAACTTGCACCCGGCCAAATCGCACGCTTTGCCAGCCAAAGATCCGTGGCACTCGCACTGCGCTCGCAAACACACTCCTGGTTCAGAATTGGATGTTGCGTTGCAAAAGACACCGGACTGTAATCGCGCAGTGTCGTTGCACACGCGTAAGTACAAATCGGTGCGATTCGTGTCTTCAGACAAACCACAACACTGAGCAGCCGCAGCGCCGTTGGGTTGGTCACCATTATTTTTATCTGGTTTGCCACCAAGCCAGCACGCTTGATTGATGATTTGTGCACCCGTCACCGGATAAATGTAACGCTTTGAGGCCTCGCACGTGCCACCGGAAGCCGTGTTCTCGGCGTTGCACGGACTTTCCACGGTTTTGTTTGTGTTTGTGTGCCGATAGTACACTTTGTTGTTGCATGTAAATTCACACGATGGACCAAAAAAACCATCATCGCATTCACATCGTATGCCGGTACGGCACGTGCCGTGTCCTGAACATATTTGACCCGTTGCGTCATCTGTAATACAACTTTGATCGCAAAACTCGCCACGAAAGCCGTGCTGTTTGTTGCCACCGCTGCCAGCGACATCGCACACGCAGCGCACAGGTGGATCAGGCGAGCCCAGCGTCAAATTTAAGCCATTGGCACAGGCTCCGTGGCCGCTGCAACCAATGACAGCGGCTTCGAACCCGGCGGGCACAAATTGTGCTAACACGTTGTCTCGTATTGTTTTAATGTCCATGTCCGGGTTGCACCACGAAGTGCACCATCGCACGTCGTTAGCGCGTTGCGTAATATGATCGTGGCGTGACGGACGCGGATAAAAATTAACAGCGCACGTAGCACAATTTGTACCCGAAGCCCAGACCTGACCAAAAGATGTGTCGCACACACACTCGCCTAGCTCGTTGCACACGCCGTTGCCGTGACACGTTGTGTTGGCCAGACATGGCTTTGAACACGCCGGTATTGTGTTGGAGACACCTGGCTGCGGGTAGTACCCATCCAGGCATCTGTTACAGCCTTGTTCGGCACGAATAACCGTATCAAATGAAAAAAGCGCGATTTGCGGCATGGGCGGCACAGTTTCACCTGGCTGCACCAGCAACCTAAAGTTGGAGCTGTTTTTTTGTGGCACATGCGCCGACAATTTCGTGCTGGTCAGCACCAGCCTGTTGTCGCGTTGCGATATGACGAGGTCTGGACAGTTAACACCCAGCACCTGATGCAATGCCGTGCTTATAGAGGCAATATTGACCGATTGTGGCGTTAAAGTTTGCGTTGCTAACAGTTCCTGCAACGTTACGGTTGTTGCAAACGTGCGACGACGACACAAGACGTACATGGCCGGAGGTTGCTGTACGGTGGTATCGCCCACTTGTAGTGCATTTAGCAAAGAAGTCAGCAACGGAAAATTAGGCATGCTTGTGCCAACTACTTTGTGACTGTTGGCTACTGGTGGCAATCCCAACAGACGTCGCAAAGCAAATTCTGGAGTAGGAGACGGCGTGGGAGACAACGTAAGCGGCGGTGATGGCACCGGTGTAGGTGCAGCTGTTGGTATGTTGACGAGACACTCGCACTGCATCATAGGCTGAGGCTCTTGTGGTGTGGCTTGCGGCATGCGAAACACGCCGGTCCACGACGTGCCATTGGGGGTTGCCAGGCACGTCCGAGGACACACGACGCGCGCCTCGCTTTCGTCCAGATTTGTAAAGCCCGTGGATACAAACAGTGGGGCGTTGGCTGGCGTGGGCAACGCTGTTGCAAAGGGCGTTGGTGCTGGCGTCGGTGTGATACCCAGTAGGGGCGCAACATCTACAGGTTTGCCGTCTTGAATGTCAAAAGAAAGATAAGCATCCAGTGCCGGGTTGACAGAGCTTAAGCCATTGGCGTGGCACTCGTCGGCTGCCAACGTGTCACCCGTGCACTTGGGGCCATAGCAATCAAACATGACATTGGCTTCGGCGTTGTACGCGACACACACGGAGCGAGCTAAGCAACTGGAGCGCGCCCCTAGCGCTACGCTGGCGTTGCATTGCTTGCCCACTTTAGACGCCGAGTCAAAAAACGCTAAGGGCACGTCGGACTCGCGCACCACTGGTCCTAAAGCAACGTTTCCAACATTTGACACGTTACAGAAACCACCTAAGGTGTTGCTGAGACACGGAAGGTGTGCAACAGTGATGTTGCTGGCGTGTATGCGCATTTCCACGCTAAGCGTGCTGGCTTCTTGATCAAGGGGAGCAAGCGCTTGACTGATGCGCACTGCGATGTTGCCGCCGCGCACGCGCTTGGTTTTGCTGCTGGTGGCAACAATACGCGAGTCCAAGCTACCGTTAAAACGACCGTTGCCCGTGCCCTGGCATCGGCATGCCGGCGGTTGGGCGCCATCAATGCACGCGCCACGACCGCTGCACATGTCAGCTTTGCAGTGCAGATTACAGAGCGGTCCACTGTAGCCCGGTTTGCATTTTTGGCACTTTGTGCCGGCAAAGCCTTCGACGCAGTCGCAGCTATTTGACAAGACGTTGTACACGCCGTTGTTGAGACACAACTCGTTGCACACACCAGAAAACAGCTGCTTGGTGTCGGTGCCAGTAATCGAACACAAGCACTGGGCTTCACCTTCGGTGTCGTCGTGCGGTGCCTGGCAAACACCGTCGGCACCACCGCACACCGCCCCGTTTTCTTCGGGACACTTGTACTGGCACGCCGCGCCAACGTAGCCGCGATCGCACTGGCAAAAGAAACGGTTTGTCGTAAAATTCAGCATGCAACTGCCGTGCGTGCTGCACCGGCTGGGGCACTCGAATTCACAGTGCTCGCCGCCGTAGCCTCTGTCGGTGCACGCGCATCCGCCGGTGGTCGAGCTGCGGCACACGCCGCGACCGTTGCACGCGCACACTCCACGGCATTGCAGCTGATCGTTGGTGCGCAGCGTGTCGGGCGGCGTGAAAGTAATGTTGTTGCACTGGCACCGCCCGGATGCTTGGCACGTTCCGGCGCCGTTGCACGTGGTGTTGTCGTCGCAGTACCGACAGCAGCCGCCGGTGGCGCTCATGTAATACGGCGGACGGCACGGCGCCAGGCACCGGCCGGTGGAGTTGTCGCCGTTGCAGTGTTCGCAATGCTCGCCGCACAACATGTCGGGGCAGGCGCACCGGGACACGCCGTTGACCTTGGTGCATGTGCCGCCGTTCAGGCACGGGCACGTGGTGCACCGGCGACCCGAGTACGGTGGGGTGCAATCGCACGCGGAAAACAGGAAGCCAATGTTGCCGTTGCCGTTGCACGTCACCTGTTTGGTGAATTGGTGCAGCACAACTTGACCCGTGCAGAACCATACAAGCAAGCACGCGACGACGACGGATGCGTTCACCAGGATGTTGAGCATGGCCATGGCACAAGGTTGTCAATGTGTGCGGCGGGCGCGCGGTAAATAGGGGTGGGGTAGATAAAATTTATTGAGCAAAGAAGGTAGTTTGATCTAAGTGTAGCAAACAATAGCTTATGTATTCGACGACAGCGTCTGTTTTTGGCACCTGCAGTAAATTTTTGACGTAATAAAATACCGCATCACGATCACTATTTTGTTTTTGTATCTGCCATCTGTCAAGTGTGTTTATGGCGTCAATATCCCCTAATATGCTTATAGTGCGTTCATTCAACAGACTTTCATCAGGTGGAATTAAGTGATTATCTCTTAATTTTTTTCTCAGTTCTGTACGGTATTTCACAAGTCGTGGTTCAATTTGCTTAAGTTTCTGTTGCAACAATTCATTATGCAATCCTGTATTTTGAAGCTGGGTTACAAGCATCTGAAATTGGGCATCACTTATTTGTGTTCTAAATGTTCTTTCGTAATTTGAATATATACCAGGGTAAAGTTTGCTACGTCCTTGAACTTGAACGTTAAAGTCTCCAAGCACATGTACATGTGCTGTGTGTATGCTGTCATAATTATAATTACCTTGCTGCAATAAATCAAAGTGAGTCTCGACTAAATCATACAGTTTTGGATGGTTGTAATCAACAATGGCGCACAACCACATCACGTACATTGTGCTTTTTTCTAAGATGGGTACAGGACTTTTCTTACTTAGGTGTAAGATCGTATACAACTTATACATAATGTGAAATTCATCTACTAGGGCATTTTGCGTATCAATATCTTCTCCTTCCGGGAAAATGTTTGTAAGAATAATTGCATTGTTTGACAAAGGATCACTAGCGGCTGGAATAGTTGCTTCCTGCTCTGAAATAAAATCTTGCACATCAGCCCCAGGCGCCACTGGCGGAGGACCAATGGACCGTGCTCTTGCCTCCGCGACAGCCCCAGGCGGGTCGCCTGCCGGCGGAGCAGGCGCCACCGGCGGAGGACCAATGGACCGTGCGCTTGCCTCCGCGACAGCCCCAGGCGCCACCGGCGGAGGACCAATGGACCGTGCGCTTGCCTCCGCGACAGCTCCAGGCGGGTCGCCTGCCGGCG
>MDSZ01106929.1_pt1 | contig 19766 bp, 17 predicted proteins | sample 811201 | NCBI WGS metagenome assembly MDSZ01 (sample SAMN05326647, study PRJNA326480) | marine metagenome | isolation source: seawater | place: Indian Ocean: North | collected 2010 | reverse complement strand
CTCGAGAAATGTAATCAAATTCTAATCTTTGACATTTACGAGAGTGAACCGTTAATTCGCTAACTGTGAAAAAGACAATACCTATCTCCGAATTCAAAGAAAACGCCGACATACAAGGCTTCTATCTTTGTAAAAAGAAGAATCTCCGTACTACCCGGGCAGGTGAGCTGTATCTCGATCTTCAGCTTCAGGACAAAAGTGGTGAGATTGGAGCCAAAGTGTGGGATCGTGTCAGCGAGTTCACTAAAAAGTTCAATGGCGGAGATGCTGTAGCTGTCAGAGGTCGAGTGGAGTCTTTTCAGGATCGGCTTCAGATTGTGATTGGGCGGATTAATGCTGCCACAGAAGCAAAATACGGTAGATACGGTTTTAAGGAAGAGCTGCTGGTCCCCACATCATCTTATGACGCAGAGAAAATGTGGAGCGGCCTCGGTAAGATGATCAATAATATGTCTAATCAACCTTTGAAGAAGCTAGTGACAGATCTCTTTCGCAGGAACAAGGCAAGTCTTATAAAATTACCGGCATCGTTGACATTGCACTACCCTTTCCGTTCTGGATATCTTGAACATATTCTCTCCATGGCGAAGATCGGATTAAAATTAGCACCCCATTATAGTGCCGATAGCGATCTGCTTCTGGCGGGAATACTGTTGCACGGAATCGGTAAAGTGAAGGAGCTGGGAGATGAACTTGTTCCTGATTATACCGATGATGGACATTTTGTAGGACATACAGTGCTTGGGAGAGATATGGTTCGAGAATCTGCTGCCGGAATGAAAGATTTTCCATCTGATCTTCTGTCAGAACTAGAACATATGATCCTATGCCATGAGGGAGCTTTTGAGAGTAGATTTCGATCTCGACCTCGCACAAAAGAAGCTCTTTTACTGCAGCTTCTGGATAATGTTGATGCCAAAGTTGCCATGTTTGACCGCATATTGAGTGAAGACAGTGAAGAGGGTAACTGGACCTCGCGCCGGAACTATTTTGGAACACACCTCCGTAAGAAACCGTCAGACAGCGACGATTGAACTGGCCAAAGCGGCCATGTTTACTTCCGCAGCGGTGGGAGCAGGATTTGCTCTTGCCTATGTGCCCAATATTGAGCTTATTACCGCTATTGTATTTGCCGCAGGAGTTTATCTTGGACTTTCATGGGGTTCAGTTGTAGGTGCTGTTTCCATGCTCATCTTCAGCGGCGTTAATCCCATGGGGAGCGGTTTCATCAATCCTCCACTCGTAATCGCTCAGGTCATTTCGATGGTTCTAATAGCTGCTACCGGCGGTCTGCTCCGTTCCTGGATTTTTTCTGCCAAGTGGACAAAACTCAAAATTGTGTTTCTTGGAATTAGCGGAGGACTGCTGACCTTCATTTACGATTCTCTCACAACATTGAGTACACCATTCGCCATGGGATTTGAAGAAAAAAATCTCCTCGCAATGTACTTGGCGGGAATTGGTTTTACCATCTTGCACCAGATTTCCAATATAGCTGTATTTTCTTTGATATTACCTGGGCTTTTCAGCCGTGTTCGAAAACCATCGGGAGTCGTCCATTGAGTAGTCCAACTCCGACAAAAATCCGTTCTTTTCCATTATTTCTGTTGATTTCTGCAGTACTGTTTAGTTCACTTTCAGCCCAGGATTTCGATCTTCCACTGCATCAGCACGCAGTTCAGATTGGGCAGGGACTCCTGCCATTTGACTGGAGTGGACAGGTTGGACATTCACACAATTTTGGATTTTCTGATCTGAGCGAAGACGTGGAGATAGGAGCGCTGATTATCGATGGTAGCATCATAGCTTGGCCGTTTCGATATGCCGTACCTTTTGCCATGGATGATAGTCAAACAAATAGCAATAAATCTAAGATTGTTTACCGTTGGGGTGATTATTCTCTTAATGAGTTCGGCATTGATTTCATTTCAGCTGAAAAAAACAGTTCATCACGCATGATCGGATTCAAACGGAACTTCGACAGCCAGCTAATGGGACCAGAGCATTACAGCTCTGGAACCATTCAGCAGAATTACCTCTTCGATTACGAGATTCATCTCGATAGCACTATAACGTGGCAGTTGGGGGTGGGCTATTTTAAGACTGATCAGAACCTACCGGATTCCAGCTTGGGCGTGTGGATGAGAGGAGCTTCAGTGAATGATGAGGTGCTGGCTGTTGGCGCAGTTCGAGAGAGAGCAACGCTGTCAGGGCGTTCCCGCTGGCATGTAACGGCTTCGGGTCAGCGCTTTTCACTCGCTTCCACTTCCGATGCACAGTCCTGGCGATCTGATGTGCTGGCGTATCGGCTGAGACACAGATCAGAAAAGTATCTCAGTTCCGCCATGTCTGTTCTTCTCTCGGCGGATGTGGACTATTCCGCCATGTCCGGCAGCGGCATCACTAGTCCTGCAACTGTGGACGCTCAGCTCTTAGGCGGTATCAGTTATGAGGACAGAATACGGATTCGCTTTTTGACAGGTGTTGGACTCGCTGGACCTGACACATACGGTGTGAACGCTGAAGGGAGTTTGACGACTTTTTTAGGCTCCTTTGCAGTGACTGCTTCAGGAAACAGTTGGTTGTCACCACTTCCTCCGGTCTTTTCCGGAAGCAATCTAGACAGTGTTGTTTCTGATGAAGAAGCCGGTTTTCAGAGAAGAAATCTTATCAAACTCAATGTTGAAAGATCAAATGGCAAAAGTCAATTGCAGGCGACTCTCTTTGCTTCTTCGGCAGCTCCCCACTATTTTTTCTCTGCTTTGGGTACAGATACAGTGGGACTGTTGTCGGAAGAAAACAGCGTGCTTACCGGCGGCAGCTGGTCGCTTCGGCAAAAGCTGTTTCGTGAGTGGCATCTGGAAGTGCGAGGGATATCATTTACGGATAATCCCATTGGATGGGGGAGTGGCATTCAGCATGAAGGTTTTGTGGGATTCGAAGGACGCGAGTTGCTCTTTAAGGGAAATCTCGACGCGAGAGCGAAAGTATGGCTGAACTACTGGTCAGGCAGAAACGGCTTTGTCTGGGATCCTATCCGAAACATCGGATACCACGATAATGAAGTTGATTACAATCCGGATGCAACAGCTATTCTGAATGCACAGTTCACTGCTGTCATTTCCAAGTTCGAGATTTCCTATACGATAGAAAATGTTATGTACGCAGCAAGGAGCTTTATGGAAAATATTGTCGGTCCAATAAAGGATGAGGAGATTTCCCTCACTCCATCGCCGTATTACATGCCGCCAACACGGATGGTTTATCTTTCTATCCGCTGGCGATTTCAGGATTAACGGAATTTCAGGGTCAACTGGCCGAACAGAGCTCGCCCAGGTTCAGTATATCCGTAAACGGATTGTACATCTTTCTTATCTGCGAGATTTCTTGCACCTAACTCTAGTACCGGAATCACTTTTCCGATCTCAGCAAGGATAAAACTGACCGAAACGTCCCACCTTTCGTAAGCCTCTAGTTCTTCCGTAGATGAATAGCTGTATCGCCGTTTCCCGAGAAAACGATAGTTAAGATTTGCTGCCAAACGTGATGTCTTACAGCTCAAGTCAAGCCAGTGTGAGACAGCCGGGACGTAGATGAGTCTCTTGCCTTGATCGGTACCTGCGGATAGGATCCTGCTTCGGTTCTGTTCCGTCCTAATAGAAGCTCGAATGGGGAGTTTTTCAGGCTTGACATTCAGTTGAAACGAAGCTCCCAAAGATTCACTCCTAGCAATGTTTTGAGGCGACCAGACCCAGTATTCATCTGCTGTCCACTGAATCAGATTTTCTGTTAAAAAGTGATAAACTCGCAGCTCAGCAGTCAAGATTGAAGAAAGTGGTTCCAACGTCAATTCTGCCGAAGCGGATCGTCCTTCTTCCGGCAGCAGATCGGAATTACCTATAGACATACCCCAGACGTCAGTCCAATAGAGCTCATTGATGGTGGGGAAGCGGTAGCTCGTCCCCATATTGACTCTCAACGATTTCAACACACTTACATCAAATAGTTGCAGCAGAGCCAAACTTCCCGTAGGGACAATCTCTATCTGGCTGCTGTTCCAGTCAGCTCGAATGCTGGGAGAGATAGATGTGTTAGCAGTGGGCTTGAAGGTAGTCAGCAGTCCCATAGCCGCCTGCCGCTCTGTTTGATTTCCAGTATTGTCGCTCTCGATGCGGTGCTCTGCTCCTTCTGTGCTGATGGTGTAATGGCTGCCGCTCCATCGGAAGAGCTTCTGCACTGCCCTGAAACGGAGTGTCGAAACCTCATGTCTTGATTCTTCCGGGTAATCGGGATTGCTGTCTACATAGTGCTCGTCTGAATCAAACTTTCCTACAGAGATATTTGTCTGACCCCAAGCAGACAGGCCACGTAAGCTGATAATCTGAATCAGTTCGTCGTTGGTCTTACGGGCATAGGGTGTAAGCCATAGCTCAGACCCTGCCAATCCACGTTCACTGTCAGACCGGAAGCCCAAGTAACTCGTGTTCCAGAGATTTCCCACAGGAAGATCAAATTGAACCCCCACTGCATCTTGTGTAAAATCGTTATTGTCTCTGAAATCGCCTAGATTATTATAGCGCATTCCGAAAATAGAAATACTTCCATTAACCACAGGAAGCGAGATTTTTCCACTAGAACCGCTTTCACCAAAGGAGCCGGATTTAGTTCGGAAGTATGAAGAAGTTCGGTTATGTGCAGAAAGATTAAGTGTTCCTCCCACGGCGCCAGAACCGTATAGTGATGAGCCGTGCCCGCGGAATAGTTCTGCTTGTCCGATAAATTCCACCGGCAAGCTGCCCAGGTCGAACCCGCCCCACTGGGGCGAATTAAGTGGAAGTCCTTCCAGCATGACAAGTATGTGTTCACTCTGTCCGGTGGGAGAGGAGATAGTCTTCAGTCCTGCGGGACCGCCATAGTCCTTAACCTGAAGACAAAACTTATCCAGACGTTCAGCGATACTGTTTCCCCAGGTTGGTTCATCGTTGAGTGGAATTACGGTATGGCTCACCGGAATGTTGAGCCGGTCAGCGGAGTAGATATTGCCGGTGATTGTAACGGTAGTAAAACGGTATGTCCTAGGTTCTAGGACAATCTCATTTATCTTATCTGAGACGGCAGTTTTTGCTTTCCGAAAGGCGGTATGAGTGATGAGAATCGAGTCTGCATCAAAGTCGGGAACTAGATAGAATCGTCCATCACTATTTGTTGTAGTGCCGGCTGATGTCCCGATAAGTGATATGGAAACATTGGGAATGGGCTTACCCTGGGGATCAGACACGTAACCTGTTATCGTCGGCTGATTGGCAAACAGCCAAAACGAATGAATCAGGAAAGCGATTAAAACTGGTAAGGTACCTTTGGTGGGTTTCATATTCTCCTCCTTCACCCTCGAAAGCGATTGCGAGAATTTGTAGTTCCGTAGGTTTCCTGACTTACGCGTTATCAGAAATTTCTGCCTTCTCATCCCGAGTTGATTTAGGACAATGGCTCAGTAGATATTTCTCGACGATTACAGTAGCGGGGCTGTACCCGATTTTCACGGGTTTCCCTGTCGGAACTGATTGTCAATTAGCGTAAAAAACTTAGTAATTCTCGTCGGAAGAATCAAGGGTTTTGGCTTGATTTGCTCGATAGGTCAAGATAAATTCACGAGATTTGACAGAGTACAATCAGAATCAACATGAGAGCAGAATTTGCTCAGTCTTAGTTTCAGTGGCAAATATCCACAAGGAACCGGAATACAAGACCGAGATAATTACTCAAACTCTGTTAGGTGAACAATTGAAGATTTTTGAAAGAAACGAATCGTGGTTGAGGGTGTCTCAGTGGGATGGATACGAAGGGTGGATTAATTCATCTGCCGTAACTGAGAAAGAAACTCCAATGGGAACTTCACATACTGTTGCTGATTTGTTTAACGGTGTTTATGCAGAAAAGAGTAAATCTTCCCCGATTCTCCGTGACTTGGTTTTTGGGAATGCACTCGTCATCCTTGATAATGTCGATGATTGGTCTCGAGTGATTCTACCCGATGGCATAAAAGGTTGGACTAATGCCTCTTGGCAGAGTGATCCGGAAAATGACTTGAGAAGTCACATTGTGAAGACCGCCGGTAGATTTCTCGGTATCCAATATCTCTGGGGCGGAAAATCACCTAAAGGGTTTGACTGCTCGGGATTTATCCAGACCGTTATGCATTCTGTTGGGATTAATCTCCCGCGAGATGCTTACCAACAGGAGCAGGTTGAGTTTCTGAGAGAGTCAACTCTTTTAGCTGTAGAACCGGGTGATCTCATCTTTTTCCGGACAGGTGAGGGAAAGACAGATCATGTGGCAATCGCTCTTGGAGAGAAGAGCATAATTCACAGCTCTGGATTTGTTAAAATCGAAAGTTTAGATGAGAAAAATGAAAATTATAATCATCACCTCAGTGAGCATATCTCTACGGTAAAGAGTATTCAGAATTATTGCTGATGAAGACACTTAAACGAAAAGGTAACGGGATTTTAAACAGAGAGGTATTGGTTCTGAATCAGAATTATCAGCCACTCCTTGTCTGTACTGCCCGCCGAGCCATTTGTTTAATATACCTTGGGAAAGTCGAATTGGTTGAGAGCTATCATAAAGTAGTACATTCGCCATCCGTAGTTTTTCCTTTGCCAAGTGTTATTAAGCTCAGTCGCTATGTTAACACTCATAATAACGATATTGTTTTGTCACGCAGAAATGTTTTAAAGCGGGATCAGCATCAATGCCAGTATTGTGCAAAGAGGAGTGTTCCCATGACGCTGGATCATATTCTTCCTAAGGAGCGAGGCGGTTCAGACAGTTGGGAAAATTTGGTAGCGTGCTGTCAGGAGTGTAATCGGAAAAAAGGCAATCGAAGACCTGTAGAGGCAAAAATGCCGCTTATAAGACGTCCTAAAAAACCCAACAAAATTTACTATATCCGTCAATTTGTGAAGAGAGAACAGATATCATGGCGGCCTTATCTTTACATGGAACCTCTTGGTTTAGACTGAGCAACAGCATGAAAGGAAAACGCGTACTTAGCGGAATTCAGCCATCTGGGGGATTACATCTAGGCAACTATTTTGGCATGATGAAGCCCATGATTGAGTTCCAGGTAGAAAACGAACTATTTTGTTTTCTTGTTAATTATCACGCCCTTACTTCTGTAACGGACACTGAAAAACTTTGTCGAGACACACTAGAGGCTGCTGCAGATTTTCTGGCATTGGGATTGGATCCGGAAAAAGCGGTTTTCTGGGTTCAGTCAGATGTACCGGAAGTAACGGAGTTGACTTGGTTGTTAAGCAATGTAACCGGGGTCGGACTTCTTGAACGCTCACATTCATACAAGGATAAGATAGCCAAGGGGATCGCTCCGAATCACGGTCTTTTGAGCTACCCGATTCTGATGACTGCGGATATTCTACTGTACGGCGGTGAAGTAGTACCTGTTGGTAAAGATCAGAAGCAGCATCTCGAAATATCCCGTGACATTGCCAGTCGATTTAACTCAACATATGGAGAAACATTCATTATACCTGAACCGCTTATCGCTGACGACACTGGTCTCATTCCCGGAATTGATGGCCAAAAAATGTCCAAATCCTACAATAACACTTTAGAGATATTTTGTGATCACGATGAACTTCAAAAGAAGGTTATGAATATCGTTACTGATACAACACCTGTAGATGAGCCAAAAGATCCGGACAGCAGCACTCTATATAATATCCACTCATTTTTCCTGGATGAAGCCGGGAAAAAGCAACTTCGTTCACGTTACGAGACGCCAGGATTACGTTATGGAGATGTAAAGAGAGAACTAGCTGACATCATCTGGGATTACTTTAAGCCATTTCGTGAGAAGCGAATGGAATTAGCTGAGAATAAAGATATAGTTATTGAAGCGTTAAACAGTGGTGCAGAAAAGGCTCGAACTATTGCAGCGGGTTATCTCGAAAAAGCCCGGCGAAATACGGGGCTTATTTACAAATGATAAACACCTATCAGATTGAACTGGAAAATTTTACAGGTCCTCTCGATTTATTGCTTTTTTTCATCAGGCGTGATGAGCTTGACATTATGGACATTCCCATTTCGCACATTACGGATGAATATTTAGAATTTGTTGAAGCGGCGAAATTTTTGAATGTGGCGGTTGCCGGAGAATTTATCGCTATGGCAGCGCTGCTCATGAGGATAAAAGCGAAGTTTCTGCTACCTAAACCTGTTTCTGAGGAAGAAGGTGAACCGGAAGATCCTCGAACTGAATTGATTCAGAGGTTGCTAGAGTACAAGCGCTTCAAGGAAGCCGCACGGGGACTAGCAGAACGAGCAGATGAGCAGAGCAGGAAATTTCCACGGGCAGTAACATTCAATCTGGAGAACAGTGTACCTGATGCCGCATATTACTTGGGTGATGCTTCTATCTTCCATCTGGTTACCACATTTAAGAATTTGCTAAGTAATATTCCAGTCGTTAATCGCTACGACATTACAAAAGAGCAGGTTAGTGTACAGAAGCAAGTAGGATACATTCTTGGCTGTTTTGTCGATCAAAGCCAACGCCTTTTCTCGGAGATTGTGAAACCTACCGCCTCTCGATCGGAAATAATCACCACTTTTATAGCATTACTTGAGCTCGTTCGTGACGGCAAAGTCATCGTGATGCAAAAAGATGTGTTTGAAGAGCTTGTTTTACAGAGAATTGAGGCATAATGAGCATGAATCTGGAAAAAGAGAATATTAGAATAATTGAAGCTTTACTTTTCTGTACGCAGGAATCCTTGACACAAGCTCAAGTGAACAGTTGTTTTGACAATGATGATGTTCCATCTCTAAATGAGGCTGTAAAGGCTCTGAATGAGGAATACGAGAAATCCGATCGTTCATTTGAGATTGAAAAAGCAGCCGGAGGATGGCGGATGGTAACTCGACATGAATACGAGATGTGGGTGCGTCGTCTTCTGACCCGAACCGGTTCACCTGCACTTTCTCAGGCAGCTCTCGAAACATTGGCAGTTGTAGCATATAAAGGACCTGCCAGCAGGGCTGATGTAGAGAGTATTCGAGGTGTCAGCTGCGGCTCTGTTCTCAAATCTCTACTCGAAAAAAATCTGATTAAAATTAAAGGTCGTGAAAAGAGTCCAGGCAGACCTCTTATCTATGCAGTAACGAACAATTTTCTAACATCTTTTGGAATTAGTACAATTTCTGATCTTCCCAAACTTCGGGAAATGTCTGAGCTGACAGCTGAACTTGAGCCTACTTCTCAAAAGGAGCTGTTTGACTCTAGTTCATTAGATGCGGCTGAATAGGTATCTTGCTTCGTGTGGAGTAGCGTCCCGACGCAAGTGCGAAAAAATCATTCGTTCAGGCAGAGTTCATATCAATGGAGAGGTTGAAGAGAACCCTTTTTTTTCTTTGATGCCAGAAGACACTATAATGCTAGATGATCAGGAAATGATCTTCCAACATGAACCTGAGATAATTGTACTTAACAAACCTGCTGATTACATCACCACTACACATGATACACATAATCGTAAGACAGTAATGGAGCTTGTTCAAACAAATAAACGTCTCTTTCCCATCGGTCGTTTAGACAAAGACACCACTGGAGTGCTATTGCTCACGAATGACGGTGATCTTTCAAATCGATTGACACATCCTAAGTATCAGGTGGAGAAAGTATATAGAGTGCACTTTCAAGGACTCCTGTCAAATGATGAAATAGAGCACATTAACTCAGGAGTAATCATCGGTTCAGATGAAGTTGGAAGGGGAGATGTTTTATCTCAGAATGAAGTGAGTAAAACTGTAACGGAAATAGAACTGAAATTAACAGAAGGGAAAAAGCGCGAAGTACGTAGAATATTCAGTTCTTTGGGGTACAAAGTTTTAGCTTTGCAGAGAACATCGTTTGGAGGTATTACAACTAAAGGTTTGAAGCCCGGTCATTGGAGAAGACTTTCCGAAGAAGAAATACTGTCACTTAGGGGTAAAATGGCAGTTTCTGATATAGTTTAATTAAGGTGATTATATTTGGGTTTTCAAAGTCAACTAAGTAACTTCCCAAGCTTTTTGAGAAGTGGAATTGTTCGATTCATTCTTCCATCACAGCAGGATTGAAAGGAGTAAGTGACGTGATTATTGCAATTGATGGGCCTGCAGCTTCCGGTAAGAGTACTACAGCAAAAAAAGTGGCTCATCAACTCAGCTTCATTTACCTGGATACTGGTGCTATGTACAGAGCTGTTACATTAGCAGTTTTAAATGCCGGCATTGATCCTAATGTGGAAGGTGATGTAAGAGGTGTTTTACAAAACCTTAAGATCTCTGTAGAAGAATCTGATGGAGAATCTAAGACTTTTCTTAACGGTAATGATGTTTCAGAAGAAATCCGAAGAACCGAAGTGACGGATCATGTCAGTGCTGTAAGTGCTTTGCCTTCAGTAAGGGAAGAGATGGTAACTATACAAAGACGGATTGCTGATGGAAAAGATGCTGTCGTAGAAGGAAGGGATATCGGCACGGTTGTTTTTCCTGAAGCTGACTTCAAGTTTTACATTTCTGCAAGTTATGAAGTGCGGGGTGAAAGGCGAGGATTAGATTTGAAGAAGTTAGGAATTGAACTTTCTAAGGAAGAGTTAATAAAAGATTTGAAGCGACGTGATGGAATTGATTCTGGAAGAATGCATTCTCCACTCACACGAGCAGATGATGCCATTTTAGTTGATACAACAGATATGACATTTGAAGAACAGGTCGCCTTCATAGTTGAAAAAGTAAGAAACAGTTGATAGAAAGGAGTTAAATATCATTAAATGACTGACGAAAAACAGATAACTGAATCAGAAGAGGTACAAGAAGACATTCTGGTAGAAGCAGAAGAGTCACCTGAGGAATTAGACGAAATTACTGAAGAATCAGATGAACTACATGAGGAAGTAAATGGGGAGCTTATTGATTATTTAGATTCAGACCTCTTTAATGATATTCGTCAGGTTCATGTTTCAGATTTGGATACTTCGGAAGAATTAGTTGATCAGTTAGATTCTAATATTTTACAGAAATATGTCGATACAATTTCAGATATTGCTGGGAAAAAGATCATCGAAGGCAGGGTGATTGGCCAAAATGAAAAAGAGATTATTATGGATATTGGATTCAAATCCGAAGGAGTTATTCCTCGTTCCGAATTTACTACTAAAAACATGCCTGCAATAGGAGATGTCGTTGAGGTTTATCTTGAGCGCTTAGAAGACGAAAACGGTCAGACTATTCTTTCTAAAGATAAAGCGGACTGGTTCCGAACTTGGAATAATATTTTAGATACTTTCTCCAGTGGTGGAACAGTGTCAGGCACTATTTCTCGTCGCATAAAAGGAGGTATGATAGTTGAGGTTGATGGAATCCAAGCCTTTTTACCCGGTTCACAAATAGATGTCCATCCTATACCTGATTTTGATGAATTACTCGGCAAGGAGATGGAGTTCAGAATTGTTAAGGTAAATCAACTTCGAAAAAACATAGTTATTTCTCGAAAAGCCCTTTTAGAAGACAGTCTGATGGAAAAGAGGGAATCTTTACTTAAAGAGATAGAGGTAGGGAGTATTCTTGATGGTAGAGTAAAGAATGTCACAGATTTTGGAGTGTTTGTAGATCTTGGGGGATTTGATGGTCTGCTACATATTACTGATCTTTCTTGGGGAAGAGTTAAACATCCCAATGAAATGGTAGAAGTTGGTGAAGAAATTACAGTGAAAGTTATAGACATTGACTTAGAGAGACAGAGAATATCACTTGGATTAAAACAGCTCTCTCCTCATCCATGGGAAGGAATCATAGAAAAATATCCTGTAGGGAGTAATATAAAAGGTAAGGTAGTAAGTATTACTAATTATGGTGCTTTTGTGGAAATTGAAAAGGGTATTGAAGGGCTCGTACATGTTTCCGAAATGTCATGGGGTAGAAATATTCACCACCCAACTGAAGTTGTTCAGCTCAATGGTGAAGTAGAAGCTCAGGTACTTACCATCAATACTGATGAGAGGAAAATTGCCTTAGGTTTTAAACAGTTGGAACCGGATCCATGGGAAGACATAGTCGAAAAATATCCCATAGGCAGTCGACAAAAGGGTATAGTACGAAATCTGGCTCAGTTTGGAGCATTTGTAGAATTAGTAGAAGGTGTAGATGGTCTTATTCATGTTTCAGACCTTTCCTGGACAAAAGTAATTCGACACCCCAAGGAAGTTGTGGAAACAGGTCAGGAACTTGAGGTTGAAGTTTTAGAAGTATCCCACGAAAATCGTAGAATTGCGTTAGGTCTAAAACAGTTGAAGCCAGATCCATGGCCTGATATTTTAGATCATTTTGAAATAGAGAAAAAAGTGAAAGGAAAAATTATTCGGGTGTTGGATAAAGGGGTCATTCTTCAAATGGAGTTTAACGTTGAAGGAATTATTCCTGCCAGAACTTTCCCTCAAAATGAACGGAAGAATGTTCTTTCTCGATTTAAAGAGGGGACTGAATTAGAATGTAAAGTAACTGAAGTAAGTCCTGAAGATAAAAAAGTAATATTGAGTCTTGAGAATATTCCTCCTGAAGTAGAAGTAGATCAATCTGAAGAAATTGTTAAAGATGAAGCTAATAAAGATTCCTCGGATGAAAGTCAACAGACAGAAAATGTAACGGTTGATAACTCATCTATAGATGAAAAAGAAGATGCTGATATTACTAAAGATAAACCCAAAGATTCAGAAAATGAAATCGAGGGGGATGAAGATACCGAGAAATAGGCCAGCAATCGATCTGGGGTATATGCAATAGGATTATGAAACTCCCCGTTAACAAACATATTTGGAAGAAAGGGCACTTAAGGCTTTGGGCTGGTGCCTTTTTTTTCGCGCTTCTTTTGTGGTTTTTAGTAGTTTCGGAGAGAGAGTATATTCATACGTTTGATATTCCCATCGAAATTAGAAATATTCCTGCTCGTAAAACCTTAAGTGCTGAAATTGTTCCTACTGCTGAAGTAAGATTCAGAGGTACAGGAAGAGCTCTCTTTCAATCTTTGTTGCTAAAGCCACTGTCTAATTTTAAACTGGTATTAGATCTAGACAGAATTAAAACCGAGTATGATTTCGATTTAAATAACTATTATAAAGAACATCCTGATAAAATTGTTATCCCAGATGGTTTTGATATTCAATTTATTAGCATTGTTCAACCTGATTCTATTCATATTGCCCTCGATGACAATGCTGAGCGTTCAGTACCAGTTCGTATCAATGTGTCGATAAAACCTGCACCAGGCTTTATTCAAGTCGGGCCGAACATTTACTCTCCAAGAAGCATAGAACTTAAAGGACCTAAGACAGAAGTTATTCCTGTAAAAATAGTTTCTACTAAATGGCATGAATTTAAAGGGCTCACTTCAGATTTAAATGTTACTGTAGATTTAGATGTTGATTTTCCTCAAACAGTAGAAGTTTCACCTGCTAGTATATCAATTCAAGCTGATATACAAAGTATTGGAGAAAGAATCATTACAGAGATCCCTGTTCAGCTTCTAAATGAACCAGCAGAATTGAAAGTATATCCTAATCCATCTGTTGTTTCATTAACTGTAAAGGGGGGAGTTGATTATATAGCTAACATTGATGCTTCTGATATCATAGTTTCTATAGATTTTCTAAAATGGCGAAGATCTCAAGCTTATTATGAACCGACAGTAATACATCCAAAAGATATCCGTGGTTATTCAGACCTTTCACCAAAAAATATTGAATTAGTAGTTACTAGAGTCCCTGAGTGATAATTCTAGGTATCGAAACCTCATGCGATGAGACTGCTTCAGCCATCTGTCGTGATGGGGAAATACTTTCATCTTTCACATGGGTTCAGTCAATCCACGAGCGGTTTGGAGGTGTCGTCCCCGAGATGGCTTCACGTGAGCATGAGAAGTGTCTGTCGTCAACTGTAAAGCATGTATTGAAGGAAGCGGAAATAACTTGTAACGAATTAGACGGTATAGCAGTGACAAGAGGTCCTGGTCTCATGGGTGCTTTATTGACCGGTGTTAATTTTGCTCGGGGATTTTCTCAAGGATTGGGAATTAGATGTTTGGGGATCAATCACCTTGAGGCGCATATTTTTGCGAACTTCATAGCTTGCCCGGAGTTAGAATATCCGTTCTTGTGTCTCTTGGTTTCAGGGGGTCATACACAGATTTGTCAGGTGAAAGGAATCGGAAAATATTCACTCCTAGGTGAAACAAGGGATGACGCAGTAGGTGAAGCTTTTGATAAGGGGGCTCGATTATTGGGGTTAGCATTTCCTGGAGGTCCGGCCATTGAAACTGCAGCTTTGAAAGGTAATGAAAATGCTGTATCATTTCCGCAAGCTTTCAGAAAATCGAATGAAATCGAGTTCAGTTTTAGTGGATTGAAGACTGCACTTCGTTATTATTTGGAAAAAATCGAAAGGAATGGAACAAAAGTTTTGCTTTCGGACATTGCTGCAAGTTATCAGCGATCAATTGTGGAAATTTTAGCTAATAAACTTCAAATGGCAGTGATGAAAAGTGGAATTAAAACTATAGTTTTGGCTGGAGGAGTGGCTGCAAACAATCGCCTCAGGATGGAAGTTCAAGAAGTTCTTTCAGACTGTAAACTTTTTTTCCCAGAGTCTAAATATTGTACTGATAACGGAGCAATGGTAGCATTTCTGGGAGAAATTTACATGAAGAAAAACAGTCTAACTTCAGATCATTTTACTACTGCACCTAATTTGAGTCTTAAGAACTGAATATTTTACTGCTATAAAAGATGTTGAGTATTTCGCATTGGTTTTTATTGATTTTTGTAGTTTTGTTTGTAATTGTTTCTGTATTGTCATACAAAAAGATGAATGCTGGTAACAAAAAAGGGTGGCGATTATTATTAATCCTTCGTTTACTTATGTTCGGTTTTGTACTACTTCTCATTGCAGATATTACACTACCCCATATAACGAAGCTGAAGAAGCTTCCTGAAGTCAGGATATATTTAGATAACTCTGTCAGTGCGGCACATCACCCATCTCTGTCACCTGATGCACTAAAGAACGGTTATGTTGAAATTATCTCAGAAATTAAGGAGAAAGCTGCAGATATTAATAATGATGTTCTAATTAAATTGTATTCATTCGGTTCAGAGATTCAAGAACTACATTCAATTTCACAAGATATTGATTTCATGGAGCCGTCAACTGATATTTATTCAATTATGGATGATGATTCATATTTGTCTGCAGATAGATATATTGCTGGAGTTGTTTTAGTAACGGATGGTCAAATAACTAGTGGTAGTGAATCTCCTAAAATAGTTGCTGAAAAAGGATTTCCAGCTCACATAGTCGGTTTCGGTAATAATACTCCCTTATTGGATATTCATTTAGAGAAAGTGAATGCACCTACCATTGCGGTTCGAGGAGATCAGATAATAGTAACAGCTAAAATATCTTCAGTTGGTGATTTTAAAGAAGACGTTCACGTAACATTAAGAAAAGGTGATGAAGTACTCGGTACAAAGACTATTAAATTGACAGGACAAGGATCTGTAAGAATGGTTAAGTTCCAATTTCCACTCAATAATTTGGGTGAGAATCTATTCAATGTGCAGGTTTCATCCCTTCGCAGAGAGACAAATATCACAAATAATCGAAGTTCTTTTAAAATTACTGCATTAAATGATCAGTTTCGTGTTGCATTAGTAACTGGAGGAGTGTCTCCTAACAGCGGACTGATAAAACGGATATTAGAAAGTGAAGAACGATTTTTAGTTGATCATTATGTTAAAACTAAATCGGGATGGTCAAAATCTATAGCAATGTTTTGGCGAACCGATTATGACTTGGTCATTCTCGATAATGCTCCTAGTAAGAACATGAGTGGAAGATGGGTAGAAGATTTTAGGCTTAAGTTAAACAGAAAAGAAACTTCATTGGCTTTTATTTCAGGATCGAGTGTAGAAGGTGAAATGCTGCCTGGCATGTTGTCCATTTTAGGCTTACAAGTGTCACTTACTAAAACAAACCAAGTAACTGGAAAGCCACACTTTAACAAAGAAGCAGTTCACCACCCACTTTTTTCCGGATTATCTGCAAGATTAGAAGAAATATCATTGCCACCTATAAACCTGTCAATATTTGCCGAACCCAATACAGAAACGGTTAAGACCGTCGCATTTATTGAAGGAACAAATGAATTGTCACTGTTTACAATCGGTGTTCATAGGACTTCTAAGAGTAAAATTAACCGTCGTGTAGCAGCTTTTTTATCAAGTGATCTTTGGTCACTGTATTATAAAACTCTTCGATTTTCCGATCAACAGTTTATTCATTTATGGTGGAAGCGACTTTTCAACTGGTTAGCGGGTACAACAGGTGCAGAGACACTTTATTTCCGACTGAATAAAACCACTTATCAACAGGGAGAACCTGTCCATGTTAACGGTACTATCCTTTCACTGGAAAACCCTGATAAACGTGAGGGTCAAGTAACAATGACTGTTATTGATAAAGATGGAAAAGAAGAATCTGTTCACCTTAGTTATTCTGAAGAAGATAGACAGTGGCAAGGAGGATTTCACGCTTTTCAACCTGGAGAATACCAGTATGTTATTTCTGTCATTAAAAGTAAAGGTGTGCAGCAGACAACATCAGGAAGCTTTAATGTTGAGGAGAGTCAGGTAGAACTAAATCGTGTATATCTTGCCAGACAGACTCTAGAAACTATAGCTAACAAAAGCGGAGGCACATATCATTCCTGGATAAGTAGGAAAGAAGTTGCCAACAACTTGGAACTAAATACAAGAGAAGACGTACTTTCTTCAACCAGAAAAATAAGCCATTGGTTACCGTTAATGATATTACTTCTACTGCTACTGACGACTGAATGGATATTACGAAGAAAATGGGGACTTCAATAGCCCGGGTCAAACAGTTTGACTTTCTCAAAAGGAAGTGATATCTTTATTACAGTCAAAGCGGGAGAGATGTGAAGCGTATTTCTGTAATAGGTACCGGATATGTCGGTTTAGTGACAGGAGCTGGGCTGTCAGATTTTGGTAATAATGTAATTTGTACGGATATTGATGAAGATAAAATTAATCAATTATTAGCTGGCGACATACCTATTTACGAGCCCGGGCTTAAAGAGCTTGTAGATAGAAATGTTTCTGCCGGACGTCTTTCTTTTAGTACCGATATTTCTGCATCAGTAAAAAATTCCGAAGTTGTAATAATTGCAGTTTGGACTCCCATGGGAGACAATGGAGAAGCTGATCTAACTGCTGTAAAGTCTGTAGCCAAAATGATCGGCGAGAATCTAAATGGGTATAAAGTTATTTGTACCAAGAGCACAGTCCCTATTGGAACAGGTAAGAAGATTAGACAAATAATAGAAAAAACATCTGATGGTTCCAATAAGTTCGATGTCGTATCTAATCCAGAATTTCTTAGAGAGGGCTCAGCTGTAAAAGATTTTTTGATACCCAATCGCATTGTGATCGGTTCCGAATCTGAGAAGGCTCAAAAAGTGATGAAACAGGTATATCGCCCACTTTTTATAAATGAGACACCTATTGTATCAACGAACGTGGTAACTGCAGAAACAATAAAATATGCCTCCAACGCTTTTCTTGCCGTGAAGATAACATATATCAATGAGTTGGCTAATCTCTGCGACACTACGGGCGCAGATGTGCACATAGTTGCTCGGGGTATGGGACTGGACGGAAGAATCAGTCCGAAATTTTTGCACCCTGGACCTGGATTCGGCGGTTCCTGTTTTCCTAAAGATACACATGCACTGGTACAGATGGCAGCGGAGAAAGAAGTACAAATGCAGGTGGTTAGTGCTGCTATTTCTTCTAATAGCATCCAGTGGCAGAAAATCACTAAGAAGTTAGACATATTGTTTGCTGATAGTCTTGAAGGGAGGACAGTTGCTGTTTTAGGACTCACATTTAAGGCTAATACCGATGATGTTCGTCAATCTCCCGCTACGCCGATTATCAAGCATATCCTTGAAAATAATGGTCATGTCAAAGCATATGATCCTGAAGGGATAGACAATATGAAGATGTTGTTTCCAGATATAGACTATTGTGATACTCACGAAGAAGCAGTAAACGGAGCAGACGGAGTAATTGTCATGACCGAGTGGCATGAATTTCGAGGTATGGACTTGAAAAAAGTGGCTGAACTAATGAACGGGAATATCATTGTTGATGCCCGGAATATACTTGATCCCAAAGAACTTAAGAGAAATGGATTCATTTTTGATAATGTCGGCAGACCGAATGTAAAATGAGCACTATTGACGGTGTAAAGATAAAGCAGTTGGCGGTTCATCGGGATATTCCTGATCGAGAAGACATCAATGTAGAACCAGGCTTTTTAATGGAAGTCCTCAGGGATGATGACACTCTTCTTACAAGATTTGGACAGACAACTTTCACCGTAGCATATAAAGACACTATCAAAGCATTTCATTGGCATCAGAACCAAGATGATTTATGGTTTATCGCATCAGGTAAGGCCGTTGTTGTGCTCCATGACATGCGTGAGAATTCTGATACCTTTAGAGTGACTCAAGTCATCTCTGCCGGAACAGATGATTACAAGTTAATCCTCATCCCGATTGGTGTAGCTCACGGTTACAAGGTTATCAGCGAAGAACCTGTATTACTATTTTATCATACGACAGAAAGCTACTCACAAGATTCTCCCGATGAAGAACGGGTTCCATGGGATGATCCCAAGATCGGATTTGATTGGGAGTCACTTCAGTGAAAACACTATTAGTAACAGGCGGCTGCGGTTTCATCGGTTCAAATTTTGTTCGCTACATTTTGTCAAATGAGAAAGAATGCCGTGTAATTAATTTGGACAAACTAACCTATGCGGGAAATCCTGAAAATCTCAGCGATGTAGCTGATGATAAAAGATACATTTTTGTAAAAGGCGACATCTGTGATGAAAAAGTTGTAGATGCCATCTTTTCGGATTATAAACCAGATATCGCGTTCAATTTTGCCGCTGAGAGCCATGTAGATCGCTCAATTGGTAAACCGGACGATTTTATTCGAGCAGATATGTTCGGTGTTTTTACACTTTTGGAAGCGATGAAACAACATGGTGGTGATCTCTTCGTTCAGATCAGTACAGATGAAGTGTACGGAAGCATCGAAAAAGGTGAGTTTAGTGAAACCAACCCGCTCATGCCCAGTAATCCATATTCAGCCAGTAAAGCAGGTGGTGACCGGTTGGCATATTCGTATTTTGTGACCTACAAACTGCCAGTCATTGTGACGCGTGCCAGCAATAATTATGGACCACATCAGTACCCTGAAAAACTCATTCCGCTCTTCGTTACCAATGCTCTTGAGGATCAACCTCTACCTCTTTATGGCGACGGGAAAAACGTGCGCGATTGGCTATATGTGGAGGATCACTGCAGTGCGCTTCATTTCATCATGACCAACGGTGTGCTAGGTGAGATATACAACATCGGCGGTGGAAATGAAATGCAGAATATTAACATTACAAAGCTCATTCTGGATCATCTGAATAAACCTGAAAGTCTAATTCGATTCGTGAAAGATCGTCAGGGACATGACCTGCGTTATGCACTTAACATCGATAAATTGCGCCAACTTGGGTGGGAGCCGAAGCATGACTTTGCCCATGGAATTCGAAGAACAATT